>Ga0105101_10000739_pt1 | contig 13814 bp, 11 predicted proteins | sample PPLLak21cMay2015_2_FD_87037 | JGI IMG/M metagenome (GOLD analysis project Ga0105101, IMG submission 87037) | Freshwater sediment microbial communities from Prairie Pothole Lake near Jamestown, North Dakota, USA - PPLs Lake P8 Core (1) Depth... | ecosystem: Environmental > Aquatic > Freshwater >... | reverse complement strand
CTGGCCCATGGTCCCCATGTCCCGAGAGCCCTTGAGATCTATCAAGACAGACTGATCGCTTACAGCCTGGGCAACTTCTGCACTTATAGAGGCATGAGTCTGGATCAAGAAAAAGGCTACGCCCCCCTGTTATGGGTTGAACTGGGGAGGAATGGTGAGTTTGTCAAAGGAAAGATATTCTCTTTCATCCAGGTTCCTCCCGGAGCCCCTAAAAGAGACGAAAAAGAAAGGGCATGGACTCTCATCAAAAAGCTTTCTGAAGAAGATTTTCCGGAGACGAGCCCTTTTTTCGGTGAATCAGAAACCATTCTCCCGAGAGAAAAAACTCCAGAAAAAAACCTTGCTCCTGGCACCCCTCCGATAGTCCATTCTCCCAATGAAAACAGTTAGATCTCAGATTTTCATCCTGGATTCAGCCAGAAATCCCACATGAAACGCGTTTATCAGATACTGAAGAACGAAGGATGGAAATGAACCCGTCCCCTCTATCTCCCCTTTTGCAAAGAGGAAGCTGTAAAGAATCGATTTATTTCTTTTTCATGTCATTCCGGCCCCGTATCAAGTAAGAGGTAACCTCCAGCCGGAATCCAGTGTTTTCAAAGCGTTACAAGCCGACTGGACCCAGGCTTTCACCGGGGTGACGCTTGAAATCCAATTTTTTAACAGCCCCAGGGGAGTCAGAGTGGATTTGCAGAAGATTTCGAGTCAATTAGGATATTAATTCAGGATATATCTCGCTGGGTTTACCGGGATGCCGTTCACCCTTACTTCGTAATGAAGGTGCGGGCCTGTCGACTTACCCGTCGTCCCAACCTCGGCAATGATATCGCCCCGCTTCACCCTCCGACCGGCGCTTACCAAAATCTTACTCAGGTGATTGTAGCGCGTAATGATTCCAAATCCATGGGAGATCACAACCACATTCCCATAAGAGAAATCCTTGCCCGTGGCCGAGACAATTCCGTCTCCCGTGGCAATCACAGGGGTCCCCAGACGATTCGAAATATCAAGCCCTTCATGCATCTGGTTTAACCCCGTAAAGGGATTAGTTCGAAAGCCAAAACTCGATGTCACCCATCCTTGGACCGGCCAAATCGAGGGGGTAGGGACCAACATCTCCCTTTTGGTCTGCAAAAGCTTCTCGAGTTCAGAAAGACTCTCTTCCCGAGACATAGCCTCCGATTTGAGACGTTCAACATCCGTCCTCATCTGCTGAACCAATCCCGTCTCGTCTCTTTCCGCCCTCAATTTCTCTCGAACATCAGAGGGGGAGGGCCCGCCCATTCCCGCAAAGGAGGTGGTTTCCTGCCCTTTCTCCAAATTGGCAATGATCCGTATTTTCTTGTCGAAATCCTTCAATCTGGAGAGTTGTTTCTCCAAATCTTCGATTTTCGAAGAGAAGAAATGAATTTTGGACCTCTGCTCTTCTGTTTCGTGACGCAACTGAGCCAATTCAAACCCTTTTTTCCTCACCTGGATATAGTCACAGAAGAAGAAAATGGTGGCGAGCAGACAAAAAGCTAAAAGGTAAAGCCCAACCTTGAAGGTCTTTTTGTGTATCCTGAGGTGCCGAGTTTTGGAAGTCTTCTGGCCAAAGACAAGGATATTAAAGTAATCTTTTTCCAAAATAATCTCCTTGTTTCATTGATTCACAGGTTGTATCGGGCTTTAAAGGACCCTCTTTAAATAGCAAAATAAACATTGCCGTGTCAAGTTTTTTTTTACACATCCTTTCCCTCCAGATTTCTCCTTCTTGGACAGAGGGTGAAAGCTGAAATTCATATTTAATTTCCACTAATTAACAACTCATCGATCAAGAGACTTGGGGCTCCAACAGCCCCAAAAAATCTGAGGTCTTCCCCTATCCCGATCACCCTCCGGAAGAGTTCGAAAAGGTTTCCTGCGATGGCGATCGATTTCACCGGATGGACTTTCTGCCCTTTATCGATCCAATCGCCTGAGCAGCCCAGGGAGAAGTCGCCTGAGATGGGGTCTACGGTATGGAGACCCATCACCTCCTCCACCACCATCCCATGCAAAAAGCCTTCCAAAAGTCTAGGAATACCGATGTCTCCTGGGTCAACGAAAAAATTTGAAATCCCTACCCCAGGAGGGGATTTGATGCCATGGCGTCGACTGTTTCCCGTCGATTTGGCGCGTGACCCCGGAGAAAACAGATTTTCCCGATTGGCCCAATATCGATCGTATAAATAATGGGTGAGTTCTCCTTGAGCGACCAAAACGGTCCGTTGACTCGGCATTCCCTCCCCGTCGAAGGGGGCGGTGGAGATCCCTTTCGAATAAAGTCCATCATCCACAATCGTAAGGAGGGGGGAGAAGAATCTTTCGCCTCTCTTTCCCTTTAGAGGAGATTTTCCTTTCTGGACCTGGTCGGCGAAAAAGGAGTGGGCGAGAAGTGATAGAAATTCGGAGGCCACCTGATTACGAATCAGAACTGGATAGACACCTGTAGGAATCCTCTTTCCGCCGAGTCTCTCCAATGCCCTCGTTCCGGCGGATCGCCCGACCTTCTCCACATCAAGGTCTTTAAAAAAATGGCTGGCGTCGAAATCCCAGGCCACTTCCGATTCCCCTGATTCTTCGGCCACAGCCGTTACGCTCGCTGAGGCAAGAGAGTGGTTGTAGGAGTGTCGAAGCCCATTCGAGTTCACCAGCGTTATCCTGGAGAGAACTTCCTGGTAAGATGCTTTCCTCACCTTCTTGATTCTCTCCGGATCGACCGCCCTAGCGGATGCTTCCAAATCCTTTGCTTTGTCGATTTTTGCTTTTTCTGAAACTCCCTCCAAGGCCTCATCAAAGATAGGTAGTTCGGGGAAAGAGCCTTTGAACTCAGGGGCAAAGTCGAAACAGGGGTCCGGGGAGGTCGCCTCGGCACTTTTGATTGCATCCTCTATCATCCGGTCCAACTCGCCGGAAAAATTCCGCGGAGAAGAAGATGGATTTGACAAGGTCGTGTATGAAAAACCTATTCGTTGATGATTCAAAATACGAAAGGCCATCCCCAGGTATTGATCGGTCTGGAGGGTCTCAATCTTTCCGTCCATGGACTCAATATCAAAATGGGAAGATTGGTTGAAATAAATCTCATACCCGTCAATGGGCTTTGCACTTAGAATCTCTTGGGCTTGATCGATGATTTTACCAGCTTCATCCATTACAAACCTCATCCATTAAATTTCAATAGCCATGTTCCAAGCTTCATACAATCTCCGATGATCAAACCTTCAATGACCCAATAAATTTGCTTGGGTATGGGTGATTGGAATTTATCCGATCAATGGTACTTGATATTTGGAATTTACATGAATCCCATCAGCGCACGGGGTCTTCATCCATATAGCACGAACCCGTTACCATCTGATGAGGCTGCTCCCCCAGGTAAGCCCTCCGCCAAATGCGGTAAGAATGACCAAGTCCCCTTTTTGAATCGATCCATCCCGAACGGCTTCATCGAGAGCGATTGGAATAGTAGCGGAAGAGATATTGGCATACTTCTCGATCGTGAGATAGACCTTTTCCATAGGGACATTCAATCGTTTGGCCACCTGCTGAAGCATGCGCAGGTTGGCCTGATGGGGGATGATCCATTTTACATCCGAAATCTGAACACCGTTAAAGGCAGCCGCCTCTTCCGCAGCCTCTGCAAACCGTTTGACCGCCACCCGGACAGACTCGTTCGCTTTGATCATCCTGAGGGTATGGAGTTTCCTGTCCACGCTTTCGTAAGAGATCGGAGTCGTTTTGGACCCACCTCCAGGCAGAAGCAGGTTTTCACCATTGGCACCGTCTGTGTGGATATGGACAGAAAGCATTTCGCTGACCTCCCTCCCTGACTCCCGGAGAGACGAATGTCCACCAGAATCATTAAAAGCCCGAAGCACCACCGCGCCCGCCCCGTCTCCCCAAAGGATACAACTCTCTCGATCTTTCCAATCCAGGGTCCGGCTCATGATTTCCACGGAGGCAACCAGAGCCGTTTTATAAGTCCCCGCCTTAAGATATTGCTCGGCAACGGAAAGGCCGAAGACAAATCCGCTGCACGCCGCAGTGACGTCAAAGGAGACTGCTTTCTCCGCGCCCAACTTCGACTCCAACCAGTTGGCCCCGGAAGGACAAGCCGTATCCGGCGTCATCGTGGTCATGATGATGAGATCTACTTCCTCGATGGAAATGCCTCCCATCTCCATGGCACGGAGTGAAGCCTCTTTAGCAAGATCCGAGGCATTCGCATTCGGTGCCGCAATTCTTCGTTCCTTGATTCCCGTCCTTTTGTAAATCCACTCGTCATTGGTATCTAGGATTTTTTCCAAATCAATATTGGTGAGGACCCTCTCCGGAAGAAACGAACCGGTCCCCAAAATCCCAATCCTCTTGCCGCCCATCAGAAAACTCCTTTTCATTAGGATTTAAGGTGAACTTCCACTGAAAACCCAGCCTGCGATATGCAGGCGAATTCCAAATAAGTGTTACTATCCAGCATCAAAAATGCCCAACATTTTGATCTTTACCTTTGATTTGATCCTGCTTTGACGGGATGGAATTCTGCTATGGCTATTCCGATTTAATTCTTATAGACCCTGGGCACTCTTTTCCCTATCGAACATAACACTTCGTACGAGATCGAGTCGATTTTCTCTGCGATCTCTTCAGGGGTAATTTGCTCCTTGCCTTGCCGTCCCATCAATATGACTTCATCTCCTACGGAAACACGGGGGACATGGGTGACATCCACCATGATGAAATCCATACAGACCTTCCCGACCACAGGTGCCCTCTTCCCGTGGATCAACACCTCTCCACGATTCGAGAGATGATGGCTATACCCATCCGCGTAGCCGATCGGTAGAGTTGCGATGAGGCTCTTCCGTTTTGCCTTAAACATCCCTCCGTAACTAATCCTCGTTCCAAGGGGAACCGATTTCAGAAAATGGATGTGGGTCTTCAGGGTCATCACGGGTTTGAGCGGAATAAGAGATCGAAAGGTTGGAGCAGGATACGAACCGTAAAGCATGATCCCGGGTCGAACGAGTCTGGCGGAGTATGCCGGAAAAGCCGTGAGTGTCGCACTGTTGGCCATGTGAAGATATGGGCAGCCAATTCCCAACTCTTGGGCAGCGGTCACAGCTTCTTGAAATGCTTTCCATTGGTTTTGAGTAAAGTCCTTTTCTTCGTCCGTCATGGCGAAATGGGAAAGGATACCTTCTGTCTCAATTCTCGGGAATCGTGTCACCTCTCGCAAAAAATCGGGCCAGAGGTCGAGTGGAACCCCCAGTCTGCCCATTCCTGTATCCACCTTGAGATGAACTTTCACCTTCCTTTTTCGTCTCTCCGCCTCCCGGGAAAGAATTCTCAAAGAATCCTTTCTGAAGACAACAGGGGTAAGACGGAAGCGAAAAATTTGATCTACCTCGCCTCCGAAAATCCCTCCCAAGACGAGAATGGGGGTTTTCACCCCCCCTCTTCTCAACTCGACTCCTTCTTCCGGAATGGCTACACCCAAGTATTCCACCCCCAGTTTCTCCAGTCTAAGAGAAACGGGAACTGATCCATGACCATAGGCATCCGCTTTGACCACGGCCAGGAGTTTCACGTCCCCGGGGATCCTTTTCTTAATCTGCCGATAATTGAACTCCAACGCTCCAAGGTCAACTTCCCCGACCGTTGGTCTTCCTGAAAGGGAGGACATGCTCATCATCCTATCTCTAACCCTTTGAATAAGAAGAAAAAAACACTAAATTCATAACATCAAGCCCGTCGAAAGTCAATGGAAACCCCATTCTTGACAATTTCTCCCTTATCCATTAATCTGGTCTTCGTGAAAGAGCCGACCCCCCAAAATATCCAAATTAAAATCAATGAAAAAGAGATCTTCGTTCCCATCAACACCACTCTTTTTCATCTAAAAGATCAATTCAAACCTGAGGCCAATTTGGTCATCTATAACAGTTTCCCGGTCACTTCAAATGTCACCCTCAAACAAGGCGATGCGATCGTCTTTATCCAACAAGGAGAAACCCCTTCCGCCGAGGAGTTTGAGTGCTTAATGATGGCAAGGCATACACCCGGGATTCATCAAAAAATCAAAAAGTCAGTGGTGGGGATCGCTGGATTGGGAGGCCTTGGGTCGGTCATCGCGATTGCGTTAGCTCGCGTCTGAGTGGGAAGGCTGATCCTGGTTGATTTCGATGTGGTGGAACCATCCAACTTGAATCGGCAACAATACTTCGTCCACCAGATAGGAATGCCCAAGGTGGAAGCCCTCCAGAAAAATATCGCGGCCATCAATCCCTATGTGAAGGTCCAGACCTATCAAGAGAAACTCGACCGAAGCAACGGGGAGAGAATCCTTCAGGAAGCGGAGGTGGTGGTAGAGGCCTTTGACCGCGCCGAAGAAAAGGCCATGCTGATCAACATCGTCTCAGAGAAGATGCCGGATAAATATATCGTGGCCGCCTCAGGCGTGGCAGGGTACGGAGACAGCAATGAGATCAAAACCATCCGGTTTTCTTCAAAGATTTTCATTGTGGGAGACCAGAAGACGGCCGCACGGCCTGGAGTGGGCCTGATGGCGCCGCGGGTGGGAATCGTCGCCCACCATCAAGCGAACGCGGTCCTGAGAATCCTCTTGGGGGAAGAGGAGCCATAAGAGCGGATGCTTCTTGAGCTTGCTGAAAGCCCTGAAGACCATCCCGATACACTACCTCCAATCCTTGGGAATTTTAGCTGACATCGATATCAAAGAGGAGTAGTCTCTTGCCACCCAAAGATTCCCAAAACTTGACTTCTCGGCCCAACTCCAACCTGATCGCGTGGCTCCTGGTTACTCAAAACGAGGGAATTTAAGGCAACCGGATGAAAATACTTTTTATATACCTTTATGTGAAACTTCCTCAATTTCCGATTGGAATGGGTTTCCTTTCTTCCATGCTTAAGACGCATGGTCATGAATCAAAATTATACGCATTGGAATCCCGGCAGTCCCCTGAAGCCTTACTAACCCCAATCAGGATGTGGTCACCAGATGTTATTGCTTTTTCTTCGATGAGCTCCATGTTTGAGCAGATTAAGAGCATCTCGATCTTGATCAGGCGACAATTTAAGGATATTTTTCAGGTCTGCGGTGGAATTCATCCTACGCTTGTCCCAGAATGCATCGAAGAGGCCCCGCTCGATGCGATATGCCGCGGCGAAGGAGAATATGCCTTCGTCGAGTTAGTGGAAAGGTTATCGAGAGGGCTAGATTATACAAACATCAAAGGCTTTTGGTTTAAGTCCAACGGGAAACTTATAAGAAATCCGATGACTCAGCTCATCCAGGACCTGAATGCACTTCCAACGCCAGATCATGATCTCTACCGTTCACAAGATATCCCCCGTAAGGCAAAGGGGGCAGCAGAATTTATGTTTTCCCGTGGCTGTCCCTTCGATTGTTCCTATTGCAGCAACCATGCCCTGAAAAGACTCTATGCAAGGCAGAGGTATGTCCGATATCCGAGTGTTGAAAAGGCTATCCTTGAATTGGCCACCGTTTCGAAGAAATACAAAATTAAGTACATTATGATTCATGATGATACGCTGAGCTTAAACAAAAAGTGGTTCTATGATTTTTGTCAAGAATACAAAGAGAAAATTAAAATTCCATTTTTATGTAACATTCGGCCCGGCACCTGCACGAAGGATATGTTCAGGCTTTTGAAAGAAGCGAACTGTGATGCTATCGGAATTGGTTTGGAATCAGGCAATCCCTCTATAAGAGAGAAAGTCTTAAATCGAAAAATCAAGGATGGAGTCATCCTTGAAACCTTTCGGCTCGCTCATGCGATGGGTATGAAGACCCTGTCTTTCTCGATGATCGGTCTTCCCTACGAGACTCCAGAAGCAATTGTGGATACAATAAGATTGACAGCCCAATTAGGCGATCAGAACCTACCCTGGAAATATATCTTTCATCCGTATCCCAATACGAAACTTTTCGACCATTGCCAAGAGAATGGATGGATCAGAGAGAAACCACCCGTTTTTCAAGAAAGATCAAGGTCGGCTTTGAGATTGCCTACCATAAGCAGAAAAGATATTCAAACCTATTATAATAATTTTGGGACCTTAGTCGAGGTTGAAAAGCGGGCCATAAGAAAAGGTAAATATAGCATCGCCAGACTATCAACAAAGTTATTTTTTTCCCCCAAACTGCTCTTTGCTGTAAAAGCGTATTACTTCATTTATAGAATAGTAAGCCTATTCGGCCCCAACAAAGTTCATAAGCCGCGATGGTTCTAAACCCAATACCACAGGAAACGGCTTCTTTGAGAAATCCCGGGGGCATTCAGTGGAATAAGGATGTAGGTATGAAGAGACTTTTCCCAACCCTGGTTCAAATGGACAGTAATGGCATTCTCCACAATATCCCGAATACGAGATATAAAAAATGGAAAATCAATTCGCTTGGCTTTAGAGGAGCAGAAATCGATTTGGAGAAAAAGGAGGGCCAGATCAGGATTGTCTGTTTAGGGGCATCCGAAACCTTTGGATATTATGAGAGCTACGGGAAGGAATGGCCTTCCCAATTAGGGGAGATGTTGAGAGATAAATTCCCGAAAGTAGAGGTCAGCAATGTCTCGGTCGCAGGTCAACATCTAAGAAAAAGAAGGGAGTATGTGGAACAATATGTCTTACCATTGAAGCCTGATATCATGATTATATTTCATCAAAGATTTTTCGACTACGTAAGGAATTCGATGAGGGGGGAAGAAAGCGAATATCCAGCAAAAAACGTTAAAGGGAAAAGGGGGAAATATCCTGTCCAAGTAGACTCACGCATCGAAACCCCGATCGCAGTCCTATCTCAACCTGCAGAGGCTGCAAAGAAATCCTTGCCGGAGCGCTGGCTCACCCAGATCCGGATAAGGAGACTGCGCCGGAAGATCAGGCAAAAAGAAAGGAAATACCTGACTTACAGAGAACCGATGGAGGAGGCACCTGAAGAAATGATTTTGGAATACGAGGAGCAGCTAAGATCGTTTGCCCATTACCTGAAAGAAAACAATATTACTCCGGTCCTTTCGACCTATCCTACCTTAGTCACCCCGTCCAATGAGCATATTTACGAGGATCTCTTGTTGGCCTACCGCCGCGTATTTTGTATTGAATTATCCGAAAACGGGATCCTGGATACCGTAAGGAAATGGAATCACGCTATCAGGAAAATAGCCAAAGAACAAAATGTGGTTCTCGCCGACAATGGCCATTTGATTCCAAAGACTTTAAAATATTTTGCTGACAACTGTCATTTTACAGATCAGGGAGCGGAAATGATCGCTCGGAATTGTTATGATGTTTTGACTCAACATCATTTAATAAAATAATCAATCCTTCTTCACCGCCTTATGGACCTTGGTTTCGTGCAATAAGGTATTGACCAGGATGTAAACTTGTTCAGACCGATCTTCTGATGAATGTGTGGCTGAAACGAGCAACGCTTGTTTATCTTGTTTATTTCTACAACGAGACGGTATTCATGCCGAAGGGTTAGTATGATCATTGATGCACCAGAAATAACAGAAGTAAATGATGAAATCTGTGTTTCATCCAGAATAGAGATTCAAACTTCTGAAATGACATTTCCAAAGACACTCTGGTTTAAATTCCCAAAAGGGTATGTCGAGTACGTTACAGATCGTGCCGACTGCTTTGCCGTTTTATTATTGCCCCTGGCAATGAGATACGGAGAAGATTTAGAAATACGCGGTGCGCTTTCCCCACGCTTAGCGCACGGGTTGCAAGAATACCAACGAATACAACATTTATGGAAGCCCACCCAATTCAAACTCGTACAAATAACCTGTCATCATCTGGAGGCGGCCCATCCTGCTAAAATAAAAGGCGGCGTTGGATTGTCCTTCTCAGGAGGAGTTGACTCTTTTTACACCCTCTGGGCACATCTTCCTCAACAGGAACCAAATACCGGGTATAGGATTTCCCATTGCCTGATGATCAATGGGTTCGATGTAAATTCTATTTCAGAAAAGTCTGAACATTTTAATGATAAAGCCAAACAGCTCTATGAACCGATGATGAATAAACTCGGCCTGCAGTTGTTCATTGCCCATACAAATATATGGCAATTTATGGACAGACGAGAGTGGGAAATCTATATGTACACCTTCGGGTCAGTCCTCATTGCTTCTGCGTTGGCACTCGGTCGCCTGTTTTCTCGCTTTTACATAGCCTCTTCTTTTCAGTACACTCAGCTCTTTCCTTGGGGATCACATCCGCTCCTTGATAATCTGTTGTGCACAGAAACGATGGAAACCCTCCATGATGGTGCGCATCTCACGAGAGTGGAAAAAATAGCTGCCATATCACATTGGCCCGAGACATACTCGAGGCTACGCACATGTTTATTTAATACCTTTTTTATCGACGAAGCCGCTCAGCTGGAAAATTGCTGCCGGTGCGAAAGGTGTATCCCAACCATGAGTGTCCTCGATATGCTTGGAGTGCTCGGAAAATATACCGTTTTCCCTAAGCCTCTGGAATCGAAACATATTCGAAACATTCATTTTTATAACATCCCTGAGAAAGGAAAAAACAAATACCTCTATGCCCAAGAAATGATCAGTTACTCGCTTAAAATAGGAAGAAGGGACGTGGCTTTTGATTATCGTTATGCGATATTTCGAAATATCTGGCTGAAAGGGCGGATTAAAAAAATGAGACGGGCCATTAAAAAACTTTTCCAACGGATATTCGTGATTGATTGAACCGATGAAGAGAAGAAAGCGTGAAACGACAACCAAGGGAGTCGATGCATGAGTGCTGAGACGTCGCGGATTAGATCGATCGGTGCTTTGGATGCCGGTTTGATAGAAGTCGAGGTGCAGATTGGCCCCAAAAGCGATCCCATCTATTTTCGAAGCGGCGATATCACCCTGACAGGAAATGCGGAGGCCTTCTTGGCCCTTGCCCTCCTCCCGGCCATGAAAGAGGGGGGCGTATTGGCATCTGATGGAAGGGTCAGTCAACGCTTCCTTCGTGCCATGGATACGATCTTCGACATCTATCGTGCCTGGGTTCCAACGCTCCAGAGAGTGGATATCAGGAATGTGATTCCTGTGCTAAGGGAAAACCCTAAGGAACATCGGGTGGGCACGTTTTTCACGGGGGGCGTAGATTCCTTCTACACCTTCTTGAAGCATCGTGATGAGATCACGGACCTGATTTTTGTGCACGGGTTTGATGTGCTCCTTGAAAACCATACACTGCGTAAGAAGACCTCAGACATGCTTCATAGAATCGGCTCAAGCTTTGGCAAACGCGTGATTGAAATCGAAACCAATCTACGTTTATTTTTAGATTCTTACTTCAGACTTTCCTGGGGAACACTGACCTTCGGAGCCGGACTTGCAACCGTGGGGCACCTCCTGTCTCCTTTTTTTAAAAAAATATATATTCCCGGCTCCCATACCTATGCGGACCTCATACCTTTGGGGTCACACCCTTTATTAGATCCTCTGTGGAGTACAGAGACGCTTGAATTCATCCACGACGGTTGCGAGGCAAAGCGAATCGATAAGGTGGCCTTGTTATCAGAATATGACTTGGCATTGCAATCTCTTCGGGTATGCTTTTTTAATATCCATGGGACTTATAATTGTGGTCAATGCGAGAAGTGTCTCAGGACAATGATCAATTTACATGTGGTCGGTGCACTGGATCGTTGCACCACATTCGAGACCCGCCTGGACATGAAACGCATTTCGAAATTAATTGTCTTGGATGATAGCACACGTGCATTTGTCAAGGAGAATCTAAAGGCATTAGAGAATAGACAGGGCGACCCGAAGTTACGCAAAGCTCTGTACAAAGTTCTGAATCGCCCTCCATGGCAGGCGCATGCTATTATGAAGTTTCGGCGTATTAAGGGACGCCTGAAGAGGTTAGCGCCTAAGATCATCCGCCTCGGGCGTGGCAGGTTACGGAAACCGCGATGAGATCAAAACCGTTCGGTTCTCCTCAAAGATTTTCATTGTGGGAAACCAGAAGATAGTCGCACGGCCTGGTGGAGTGGGCCTGATGGCGCCGCGAGTGGATCGCCCACCGTCAAGCGAATACTATCCTGAGGATTCTCTTGGGGAAAAAAGAAAAATGGGAATAATGAAAAATTGGAAGATTGGAATAATGAAAAGCCCAATAGACTATTTTTGTTTGTCCTCATCTTTTTACGCCCAGTATTCCAATATTCCGTTAACCTAACTCCTTCACCAGAGCGGTTTCATCACAATCCGGGAATTTTACACATTTTAGGCAGTCGGTCCAGATCTTGTGCGGGAGGGCTGTTTTGTCCACTCTCTCAAAACCCAATCTTTCAAAGAATTTTGGTTGATAAGTGAGTGCAAAGACCCTCTTCACCCCTAAGAGTTTCGACTCTTTCAAACAGGCTTTGACTAATGTTGCGCCAATTCCCTTGCTCTGATCGTCCTCTTCAACCGCTAAGGAACGAATTTCTGCCAGATCCTCCCAGCAGATGTGAAGGGCACAAATTCCTATGACCTTGCGATTGCGGACGAAGACAAAAAAATCTCTAAGATGATCATAGAGTTCGCTCAGAGACCGGGGCAGGATCCCTCCTCGAGGAGCGTAGACTTTAATCAACCGTTGAATTTCTTTGATATCGTCGAGCTTCGCCTTTCGAATCATTCCATCCCCTCCCCTGATTCGTGGTGGGTGATCCGTGATTCGGAAATGAAACATTTAAAATTCCTTTCATCCTTTTACGAATCACGAGCCACGATTCACGCTTTTTTGGCGGTTTCTATCATTTCCCTGGCATGGGCTTTGGTTTTCTCTGTCACCTTCACCCCTCCCAACATCCTGGCAATTTCATCCACGATCGACTCCTTATCCAATCGATCCACCAGGGTCAGGGTCCGTCCTGATTTAACCTCTTTCCTGACACTGTGGTGCTGGTCGGCAAAACAAGCAATTTGAGGAAGGTGAGTGACGCAGATCACTTGATGATGCCGTGAAAGTTCTTTCAGCTTCCTGCCGACCACTTCTGCCATCGCCCCTCCAATTCCGGAATCGACTTCATCAAAGATAAGAACCTGTCTCCCGCCGACTTTGGCCAGGATTTTTTTCATCGCTAACATGATTCGTGAGAGTTCACCGCCGGAAGCAATTTTCGCCAGAGGCTTCACCTCCTCGCCGACGTTGGGAGAGAGGAGAAACTCCACACGGTCCACCCCTCTCAGAGAGAGAGGTGAAGGGTCCAAACGGATTTCAAAGACGGTTTTTTTCATGCCCAGAGAACTCAATTCCCTTTCCACCGATTTTTTCAGTTCCAGTGCCACTCGCTTTCTCTCCGCCGAGAGTCTCTTACCCAGATCACCCAGATTTTGCCGGAGCGGTCCTAAAAGATCCTCCAATTGGGAGAGCCTTTCTTCATCGGAAGTGATTGATTTCAATGTCTCATCGATCTTATGTTTAAAGGATAGGACTCCTTCCACGGTCGCGCCATATTTCCTCTTCAGCCGGTCAATCTCCTCTAACCTGTTCTCAATCTCATCCAGCCTCATCGGGTTGATTTCCACCCTTCTCGAATAATCCCGCAGAGCAAGAGCGGTCTCCTCCAATTGAATGAGGGTGGATTCAAGGGCCTTCAAGGGCTGGGAAAGGGAAGGATCAATCGCCGCCATCTCTCGACACTGATTGAGAACCTTTTGGACCTTTTCTATCGCTGAGCCCTCTTCGGAATAAAGTGCTTCTTCGGAGAGGTGGGCGAAATCCATCAATTT
>Ga0105101_10000738_pt1 | contig 13830 bp, 11 predicted proteins | sample PPLLak21cMay2015_2_FD_87037 | JGI IMG/M metagenome (GOLD analysis project Ga0105101, IMG submission 87037) | Freshwater sediment microbial communities from Prairie Pothole Lake near Jamestown, North Dakota, USA - PPLs Lake P8 Core (1) Depth... | ecosystem: Environmental > Aquatic > Freshwater >... | reverse complement strand
TGGTAGAAGCCTCCCTGAATGCAGCGATTGAAGCCATGACCATTGCTGCCAGTCCGCTTTTCATGTCGCTTGAACCGCGGCCCCAGATCCGGCCATCACTGACTTCCCCCGCGAAAGGATCAACGCTCCAGGTTTTTTTACCGGGGGGTACGGTATCAAAGTGACCTGACAGGACTATTGGCGGCCACCGTGGGGACAATCCCTTCTCTGCAATAAGATTCATCCTGTTTTTCCGGAAAAGAGGGTAACTGACATTGAAGCCGTTTGCTTTAAGGAGATCTCCCAGGAACAGGGCAATTTCCGATTCATATCCGGGAGGATTTATCGTATTGAACGACAGCAGCTTTCTTGTCAGTGAAATAACATCCATAATTATCAGCCACATAATTTACAGCCGCAGGTTTCCGGAACCAGCCTTTATGCATACTCCGGAGAAGTTTTGGACCTGTCGTTCAAAGGTAAAAAATCCCGGAAATAAAAAACCCCCGATTGTGTGTGCAAAAAATCTTAAAGAAGTTTTTGACAGTATAATTTAGCCTGTTCTAAATAATTATATCATATATTTATAATCAGGAACCTCGGCTCTACAATGCAGTTCCCTGATATCAACCTGATTATGAAAAAATACGCTTTAGATAATTAACAATGGTCGGAAAGTATAAAATAATCACACTGTGCGGCAGTACAAGATTCAGGGATGAGTTTATTGCCGAGCAGAAGCGGCTCACTCTCGAAGGGAATATCGTTATAAGTGTCGGTCTCTTCGGGCATTCGGGTGATGAAGAAGTATGGTCGGAGAACAGCAAGGAGATGCTTGACGATATGCATAAACGGAAGATCGACCTGGCTGATGAGATATTTGTGATCAATCCGGGAGGATATCTCGGGAAGTCGACTATAAGTGAGATTGAGTATGCCGGCAGGACAGGCAAACCAGTAAAATATTATGAGAAGGTTCATTAAGACGTATTTACAGGCAATTATTCTGATTTCATTCCTGGTATCGGCAGGCTGTGATAAATCCCAGAAGTATGCCGGCTTACCTGATGATCTGATTGAAACAGGAAAAGATACTGTTCTGAAAGAAAAAATCATATACCATTTCGTCCGTGTTGATGAAGCCGGAATGATCCTCCCCTGGCACTCGGCCAACCTGGGCCGGTCGTATGAGGATGTCTTAAACCGGGTATGGGACTTCTGGAAAAACATGGAGTCTTGTGCAAATGGTGAGAAGTACTATATGAACCACCAGGTCTGGAGCGAAAGTCACGACATGAGGGGACTTGGCGGTGACCAGCTGAACATGGCCCTTTCGTCATGGGATCTGCTATATAATTTTACCGGCGATGAATCGCTGATTGAGAATATGAAATATATAGCGGATTATTACCTGGAGCATTCTTTATCAGCTCCCGACTGTGAGTGGCCGTTCCTGCCCTACCCCTATAACACGGATATCCATTCCGGAGAATATGACGGCGACATGATAATCGGAAAAGGTTATTTGCAACCTGATAAAGCAGGCTCCTTTGGGTTTGAATTGATTCATCTTTATAAAAAGACAGGCGACGAAAAATACCTTGAAACAGCTATAAAAATTGCAAACACTCTGGCCTTGAAAGTAGTTCCGGGCGATAATGACAATTCCCCGTGGCCATTCAAGGTAAATCCGGTTACGGGCGAGGTTGGAGTGATGGTTGAAGATGCCACCTGGTATGAAGGGATGGATAAAGATCTGAAAAGGCAGAAAAAGGATTTCAAAAAATCAGGTTATACAACTTTTTGGACAGGCACCCTGGGGATGTTCGACGAACTCATGGAAATGAAGAAGGGTAATACCGCCGGGTACAAAAAAGCATTTGACCTCACTCTGAACTGGATGAAGGAGTATCCGGCTGTAACAAACAAGTGGGGACCATTCTTCGAGGATGTACCACGCTGGTCGGATACACAGATCAATGCAGTTACCTATGCAATGTATCTGATGGATCATCCGGATCTCGATCGCAATTGGGAAAATTGTGTCAACGACATTTTCAAATGGGTCCACGATGAACTCGACAATGACGAATATTCCAGATTTGGAGTGATCCCTGTAAACGAACAAACGGCTTACCGGGTTCCAGGGAACAGCCACTCGTCGCGGCAGGCTTCGATGGAACTGAGATACTGGGAATTGACCGGTGATACTACTTATATCGGGAATGCCATCCGAATGTTGAACTGGGCCACCTACATGGTCGATTATGACGGGAAGAACTTTTACCCGACCAATGCTGTCTGGATGACCGACGGTTATGGCGATTATGTCCGCCACTATCTGCGTGCCATGGCAGCAGCACCGGAGCTTGCACCGGACAACGCTGACCATCTGCTCAGATCAACTTCAATAGTAAAGAATATCAAATATCAGCCCTCAGGAATCAGATATGAAATATTCGATAATACATCTACCGAATTATTCAGGCTTACATCAAAACCCGGGAAAGTGACGGTCAATGGAACCCCTATGAAGGAGGTTGAAGATAATTCATCTGAAGGCTGGACATGGCAATCTCTTCCTGCAGGAGGAGTGCTGACCCTGAGACAATCGACAGGGAATCAAATTGAGATCAGAGATTAAAACTCTCTTAATGCCATTAATAAACCCTGAAATCCATGAAAAAAGGAATGTTGATATTCGTCACAATCATGTTTGCCATTTACTGGTCCCCGGCAAGCCAGCCATTAACAACTGACACGATAACCCTTGAAAACGATGACCTCAGAATTGTGTTAAGCAGGGAGAGACCGGCTATACTGGAATATCAGGTTAAGGCAAAAGAGTGGATCATCCTCGAAAATCCGGGTTCTTCAGGGCCTGTAATTTCATTTCTGCAGGGAGCGCTTCCGGTGATGAGAAACAGGACTGTCACAACATTTGAAGCCTCACTGGCCAACAATCAGGTTGTTTATCACACAAAAATAACTTATGAAAACAAACCTGCGGTGGAATTTGACCTGGTATACAGGCTGAATGGGAAAAGCGTCACCATCACATTCCGAAATGTGGTGGAATTCAAGAACTTTTACCTTCTGAATGTCCAGCTTGCGGGGTTGCTGACAATAAGATCGGATGAGAGCCATGCTAAAATGATAATTCCCGCTGATGCAGGCAGAATGATCGATATCGAAAAAGCATCACTGAAAAGCTATGAATATGACATTGACTGGCTAAATCCTATCCTGACGGGTTTTGCATATAATTCGGAAGTGCTTGGTATAATCGATACGAAATCAATTGAGAACCACACAATTGTGAGTGTCAGTGAGGGAAGGGATAAAAGATATGGTTCATTTTCGATGCGGATGATGCACAGGTTGAATGAATACAATCTTCATGAATTCGGAACAATCATACCGGTAACCGATCCAAAGTATCTGTTGAAAGTACAGGATTCATGCTCTGTTACTGTCACCTTTACCCGGGATTATGACGGGGACGGTGAGATCAGCTGGGTAGATGGTGCAAAATTGTTCAGGGAAGGTGTAAAAGCAGTGCCGAATCCATATTACAGGGATAAATCATTTATCAGGATCTTTTTATCGAGGAGAGGTTCCAAAAATGAGAACCTGACCTTCGACGAGGTCCTTGAAAGAATAAAGGAGTTTGCAGCTCAGACCGATTCGGCAGCATACGTGGTTTACCTCCTGGGGTGGCAGTATTCGGGCCATGATACCGGCTATCCGGCAGTTGATAAAGTCAATGACGATCTCGGAGGGTATGACAGGCTGGTAAATCTTATAAACGAAGCAAAAAAATATAATGTCAATGTTACCTTTTACGATAACTATGATGATTCATATCCGAAAAATCCGGGCTGGGATCCTGATGTGATATGCATGGATCCCAACGGCAACATTATGAGAGGAGGGGCCTGGGACGGAGAACAATCATATCTTATAAGCAGTTATAAATATGCTGTAAAATCGGGCCTCGAAAGAGTACGGTTTACTCTTGACAGATATCCCGTTAAGGAGGCCTATTTTATTGATGTGCTTGCCGGAGGATATAAAGGCGGCAGGAAATATGATTTCAATCCGAAAAGTCCGGCCGGAGCAATCAAAAACCTGGAAGGCAAGTTAATGCTTGTCAACGAGTTCAACAAGAGGGGCATTGATGTTGCAACAGAAGATTTTACAGGTTTTTTTGTTGGGCACGTGGGCACATTCGGTGATATCTGTGCATTTGATAATATCTATTTCTACGGTGAGGAACAGATACCATTGATCCCCTTCATCTATCATGGCAAGACCAGCTTTGGATTGAAAACCACCAGCCAGTCATTTTATCCCAGAACCTTTCTTTACGGGCAACGGGCGCAGAAACTGGCCAATCGCCGTTCACCTTTCAGGGTGTCGGAATATATCCTTGATGCTCTCCCAAAACAAAAGTTATACGGGAAAACTATGGACAGTTATGAACGGTATGGCGATCTGGAACGGGTAACGTATGAGGACGGAATTGTTGTTGAAGCAAACATTGCAACCGGCAAATACAGCGTTAAAATGGCCGACGGACTGGTTATTGCGAAAGACAATACGGCATTTGCACCGATAGAGGAGAATGTATTTCTTGCCTGCAGCAGGGATGGTGGTACTTTAAGCTACAGGATCCCTGATACCTGGAAGAATACTGAAAAAATCAGGGTTTATTCGGTCAACAATGACGGCAGCCTGAAAAACATTCAATACAACCTCGATGACAGACTCCTGAAGTTTATTACAGAACCCGGCGCACCCTACAGAGTAGTGTTTGAATATTAATCTTTACAGATTATCAGGTATTTATAACCAACTTGTTTAAAATTGTTTTATGAAACCCACATGATTGACCAAAAACACAAACACGAATGAATATTATTTACTTTCAATCATGTGCGGTTCCCCCGCCGAAGCGGGGCAGGCTATCCGACCTTTAAAAATAAATTATATACAGATGAAAATGAAAAATAATACAGCCGGTAAAAATGGCAGGATTGACCGCCGTTCACTGGTAAAAAATGGGACAGCTCTTATCGGGGCGGGTTTTCTGGGTTCATTTGCAGCCCCGCCGGCCGAGCCTGCGGAAAAAGGCTATAATATATTTAATGTCAGGGATTTTGGCGCCACAGGTAATCGCAACGACAATGCGACTTTGCCTGTACGCTCAGCCATAGATGCATGTACGGCTGCCGGCGGTGGTACGGTATATGTTCCTCCGGGTGATTATACCGTGGGTACCCTCCAATTAAAAGACAATGTCAATCTCAATCTCGAAACGGGGGCAACCCTCTTCCTGAGCCAGGATGCTGCTGATTTTATCCAGGGCTCGCGTACAATGATCTTTGGACAGGACGCAAAAAATATTGCCGTGACGGGAAGAGGGACACTCGATGGACTGGCGCAATATGAGTTTGTTGAAATGAGAGGCGTCGACCCGGAAATTGCCACGGAAATAGAAATTGCACGGAAAGCGGGAGTGGACATGCGAAGATATTACCGGACAGGGATGCAAACCTATATGTTCATATTGAATAATTGCACCAATATCCTTCTGAGTGATATATCTGTTATCCATTCACCACTCTGGAATATCCGTCTGAACGATTGCAACCGTGTATTTATAAGAGGTATTTATATTTACTCCGATCTTGAGAAAGGTGTTAACGCCGATGGAATAGATATCTGCTGCACCAGTAATGTAACAATTTCAGATTCGGTTATTGTTACCGGTGATGATGCGATTGTGCTTAAAACACCTCAACGAAGAGGGCAGGAAAAGGTCAACCCTGTGGAAAATATAGTTGTAACAAACTGTATTCTTTCATCCTCATCGACCCCGCTCCAGATCGGCACCGAAACATTCGCGGATATCCGTCATGTTATCTTCAGTAATTGCACAATCCGCAATTCCAACAAGGGATTTGGAATAAATGTCCAGGATGGGGCTACAGTGAGCGATATAATTTTCAGGAACCTGACTGTTGAAACAAACCGGCGGCACTGGAACTGGTGGGGCAGTGCAGAATTGTGCAAATTTAAACTCAGCAAAAGATCAGACAAATCAAAACTTGGCAGGATCAGGGATATCGTTATTGACACGATTATTTCACATCCCCGCGGTACAAGCACTTTTAAAGGTCAGCCGGAACAACCACTGGAAAACTTCAGGATAAATAATGTCCAGATCTTTATGACCCCGGAAGATGCAATCGATAAAAGAAGCTCACACGCTATTTTAGTCGAAAATGCCAGGGGGCTTTTTGTTCAGGATATGACAGTCAAATGGGATGAAGATCAACCTGAAAAGAACTGGCAGAGTGCACTGGTACTGAAGAATGTCTCCGATTTTGAAATCAGGTCATTTTCGGGACGTCAGGGACTGACCGGCAGTCCCAGCCCTGCGATCGTTCTGGAAAATATTTCAGAAGGACTTATCGCCGAATCAAGGGCTGAAGCAGGATGCAATACGTTTATCCAGATCAATAAAGCCGAAAGTAAAAATGTTGTCCTGAGGAACAATAATACGACAAAAGCAACGAAACCTTTTTCCTATAAAACTTAGTAATCTTCCTCGTCACCCGGAAGAGATTGAATTTCGGCTGTCGCATTGAGGATTGACTTCAGAATACCCGAATTTCTTTTTTCCTGTTCCCGGACTGTTAATCCGGGTTCGGCTGCGATTGTTCAGCTCCTGATCTTAAAAGCTCTTTGAATTCATACTGGTTAAGCGATAAGGCAATCCTGCCCGCCAGTTCGAAGACCTCTTTGTCCTCTGAAAGGTCAAATCCGCAAACCCCTGAAAGGATCTTTTTATGATCTCCGTTGAATAAGTTCACAAATTCAGCATCCCTGTGAAATAATTTTCCATCTTCCCCGGCAGCCCGGAACTTACAGGCACAGATCAGTATAAAAAGAATTTTTTCATAATGTTGTCCCTGATCTGTTGCCATCCTTATACTTCCGGCCAGACGGTCATCAGGACCAAGTTTCCGGAAGAGGTCACAACCTACCCGGTAAATTGTATCACCAAGTGCCCTGTTCCGGAAACGGTTTAAAAGATCATCAATATGCTCTGTCAGCATATTTTCAGTGAAGTCCTCAGGGTAACGCCTCAGTAACAGATCTGCAGACTGCAGCATAGTTTCCCTTACGAGCCTGAAAATCTCAGGGACCGATAATGCTTCATAAATATAGACGAATTCCCGATTGAATAAGTAGCCCAGGTAAGCTGCTGCAGCATGCCCCAGGTTATGGATAAAAAGCTTGCGGTCAACCCAGGCTTTTATATTATCTTTTGGTGAAAGCCCATTAATATCAGGGATTTTATTTTTAAATCCGAACCTGTCAAGGATAAGGGTATTGTAGGGTTCCGCAAAAACCTGCAAAGGATCCTTTTCCATATCTTTTTTAAGCATGATGGGCACCATTTTTCCGATGCTGGTTTCAACAGTGCCAATATATTCCTTAACCGGAAACCACTCAGGCAGGTGTTTTTTAAGTTCTTCATGGAAATACCCGGACCCGTTCCTGATGTTTTCCGCAATAATTATGTCGAGGGGAATACCCGGATTACTTTCAAATCTTTTTATCAATCCTCCGGCTATCAGGGGGATAGCGGTATTCAAACCCTCCTGCCCTACCGCTGTTGCAAGAATGCCGGAGGTTGCCACTTCACGGGTTACTTCTTCAAAATTACCTGCAAATACGCCCCGGACATCTTTTATTTTCAGAGTTTCTTCAACCTCTCCCTTGATAATGATATTATACCCATGCTTTTTGTTCAGCTCATCGATTATTGATTCATTGACGTCAATGAAAACAACCTCGAATCCGCCGCGGCTGAACAGTTGCCCGATAAATGAGCGTCCGATTTTCCCGGCTCCGAAAAGTACGAGCTTCTGCGGAAAAATTTCCGGATCCTCCCCATGCATTGGCTTATTCCCTGTTTTTACATTACTCATCAGGACCTTATTACTATATTCCTGTTTCTATAAGTATTAAGGTTTTTTAAAGATAAAAAACTTATGCCAAACCGATCATATCCGACCTGTGCAAACACAATAAAATATTTATTAAGCTTTGCATATTTATGATATTATGGCATCACCAACAGGATTCATCGCCCAATCATTTTTAATCAGATAAATCTCCCACCTTCCCTGTCAATCCAAACTCACCCGCAATCCCGGGAAAGGATTCCGATACCTATCGGAATGAGCAGAGGTTTTGTATAAGGAAGCTACCTCGGCCGACATCAGGAAAGTACCAGCACTATTTTCAAAATAATACGTATTATAATACGTATTTTAAAAAAAAGAAATGTGTATTATAATACGTATTAAAAAAAATCGGTATCTCCTTTCATATATTATCTGGTTATTTCTAACTTGTGTCTGGGCCCGATAGCCAATAGCCATGAGTAAATACAGGGAGAATGTTCACGGGATTATAGAATTTCGGAGGTATAAATGAGAGGAATGCTTATAGGACTGAACTGACTGTGCTGTGGGGGGCAGGGGTTGTGGAGCCTGGGACAAACCCGTAACAACATTCGAAAAATGGATCCAGGCAACTGTTTAATTATGGTATTATGAATATAAAAATCCTGTTGCTTTTTCTGGCATATAATGCTTTTATACCTCTTTTAAGCAATATAATAGCAGCTCAGGACGGTACAATAAGTTCCCTGGCCTTTAAAGTAGGCCTAAGCAACCTGCACATCCTTGACGAGCATGCAACGCCGGTTATCTTTCGCGGTACGGGCATTGCGCCGTCAGCGGAATATGTGCATGACGGCCGTTCAGGCTGGCACTCCCTTGAAGGTTCATTCTGTTTCATGAACCTTTCGGCAGCAAGCGACAACTATAAAACCGAGATCCTTGCGGGCCATCTCAGGTACGGTTATTTCCGGCCGTTGTTCAATGGAAGCTCAGCGGATAACCGGCCGGTTTTCGCTGCAGGGGCCTCAGTTTCATCGCACTTTATGAAATATGATTACCTGATCCTTCCGGCAACATCCTGGATCAAAGGTATTGAGTCATGGTACGGAAGCCACTCCCTTGAACTCGCCGCACAGGCCAGGTATGGCTGGGGGAAGGGCAACAAGGTCAGGATGCTGTTTTACCTGCCCCTGCTCAGCAATGTTTCAAGACCGGCATATTCATCAAGCGGTGATTATAACTACGAAAAGAACGACTGGGACGTAAAGGCATTTGGAAAAACAATGATCATTCCGAAGAACCTTATGTTCAACGCCATTTTCTCATATCAGAGAATCCTGAAAAAGAATCTGGGAATTACAACTGGATATGAGTTCTGTTTCGCGCAATGCAGAAAGCCGGACCTTGTAAGGTGGTATATGAACAGTTTCAGGGCAGGCATTATCTATAATTTCAATAACAAACAGGATGGTGAAGAATAGTCTGCTTGCCGCATTGGCAGTATTGCTTCTGGCTGGTTGTGAAAGGATGCTCATTGGTCCCGATCCTGAGGACACGGCGGGCAGCAACTTTGATGTCCTGTGGAAAACACTGGATGAAAAATACGGTCTCTTCCCGGCCACGGATGTGGACTGGAATTCTCTGTACGGTCTTTACAGGGGCCAGTTAGACGAAAGCACAACCGACAATGAGCTGTGGAATATTTGTTGCCAGCTCCTTGCACCTCTTGAGAACGGGCACATTACCCTGCAGAACAAGGGCGCTACAAAGTATTTCACCCCGGAATTCCCCGACGTGGAGATCTTCAACGGCTTCAACATTGATGTGGTGAGAAGCCGGTACCTTTCTGGCCCGGTCAAAACGGGAGAAGGCAACATAACCTATGGCAGAATAAATGAGACTAACCTGGGATATATCTGCATCCATTCATTCGGCGGAGCCTCAAACGGAAGGGACTGGGTAAGGGATATGGCAGATGTGGTCACTGAATTTTCCGGATGCGACGGGATTATAATTGACGTACGTAACAACGGCGGAGGATTTACAAGGAACGACCTTTATGCAGCCTCCTTATTTATTGACAGGGACATAACCTATTATTATTCCAGGCTGAAAACCGGGCCGGGGCATAGTGATTTCGGGGACCGGATTGCGAAAATTGTTAACCCCCGGTCAGACGTCCCGGGTTTTACAAAAAAGAATGTTGTTCTTACAAACAGGTTTACTGCAAGCGGTGCGGAGGCCTTTACCCTGATATGTAAAAACCTTCCCTACTCAACTCAGATAGGTGATACTACCATAGGCGCAATCGGTGAAGTTACGCATGTTGCCCAGATGCCAAATGGCTGGATTCTCAAATATCCTTGCACCCTGACAGTCCTGGCTGACGGCACCAGCCCGGAAAACATTGGCATAGCTCCCGATATCCTGATCAATAACACCATGCGCGATGTCAATGCCGGGCGGGACAGGGTAGTTGAATATGCCATTCAGTACCTGCAGCAGCCATAAATCATAAAAACATATCTGTTTAATTATAAAAAGCAATTTTATCTGGGAGTAACACAATATTAAAAAAGGGGATGTTTAAGAAATACTAATCATCAAACACACAAAGGACTTTTATACAGGTATCTTAATTAACAATAACATGGATAATCCAAAATCATATTGCGAAGCAGTTCTGCACCTCGACAAGACCAATCTGCATCGAATTTATCATGATACAGCTTATGGATTCCCGATTGAAGATGACAATCAATTGTTTGAAAGATTAATGCTGGAAATTAATCAGGCAGGGCTGAACTGGACAACTATCTTAAAAAAACAGGATAATTTCAGAAAAGCCTTTAATAATTTTAATATAAAGGAAGTTGCCTTCTATGAGGAACCGGACCGGCAAAGGTTATTGAATGACGCAGGAATTATCCGCAACCGTCTGAAAATAGATGCGGCAATTCAGAATGCTAAAATAATCCTTCGCCTCCAGGAAGAATCCGGATCACTCAAAAACTGGCTGGATAAACATCACCCGTTAACGCTTCAGGAATGGACGAAGCTTTTTAAGCAGACTTTCCGGTTTACAGGTGGAGAGATTGTCAATGAGTTTCTGGTAAGCACAGGTTATTTACCCGGAGCACATATCGAAAGCTGCGGAAGATATTTGGAGGTTATGGAATTAAATCCGGCGTGGACGGGGAGGAAGACGTAAGTTGGAAGAAGTAAGTAGTAAGAAGTAAATAGTAAGTAGACGATAAAGATTATGGACTTTAATATCAGGTATGCAACTGAAGAGGATTTCCCTGCCATCCTTTCGCTGATCAGGGAATTGGCCGCGTTTGAAAAAGCGCCGGAAAAGGTGACAAACTCTGTCGAACAGATGAAACAGGAACAAGAGCTGTTCAGGTGTTTGGTCGCGGAAACCGGGACCAGAGAGATAGTTGGAATTGCACTCTATTTCTTTGCTTATTTTACATGGGTCGGTAAGTCGCTCTATCTGGACGATCTATATATCAAAAAGACATTCAGAAAACAGAAGATTGGGTCAGCCCTGCTTAAAAGAATCTTTGAAGTCGCCAACTCTGAAGGTTGTAAGAGAGTCAGGTGGCAGGTTCTGAGCTGGAATCAACCGGCACTTCAATTGTATATGAAAAGCGGAGCCTCAATCGATGGTGAGTGGCTGAATTGCGACTTTGACTCTGACGCGATTAAGAACTTCAAAATATAAATATTATCCTCCGGACATGTCCAGCGCGGGTGGCGATCAAAGTAATAAAGCAGAGCAACTTACAATTCAATCATTCTTAAGTAAGGGGGGACGATTTATGTTGATAATACTTTCCATAGTCTTAGTTTGCTTACTCATCCTCTTTAGTGTGCTGCTGGCATACAGTCCCGGGAAACCGGAACCTTTCAGGGTTGAAATCGGGAAGCAGCCGGGGAGCAGCATTTCGGAAAAGATCTTTGTAAATATCGGAGGTATAAAGCAGGGAATGTTCATAAAGGGGAAGGACAGAAATAATCCCGTACTGCTTTTCCTGCATGGAGGTCCGGGGATGCCGACCTATTTTCTCGCGGAGAAATACCCCACCGGACTTGAGAACAATTTTACAGTCTGTTACTGGGAGCAGCGAGGTGGAGGGATCTCTTATAACCGTGACATTTCAGCCGGAAGCATAACCCTGGACCAGCTTATTTCCGATGCCATTGAAGTGACAAATTACCTGAGTAAACGATTCGGACAGGAGAAGATCTACTTAATGGGCCATTCCTGGGGCTCACTTATCGGTATACAAACAGCAGCAAAAGCACCGGAATTATATCATGCGTATATCGGCGTTTCGCAGGTCTCTAAACAGAATGAATCGGAAAAGCTGGCTTACAGGTACATGATGGATCAGTATGTGTCGGCGGGAAACAAAAAGATGGCAGAAAAATTAAGGAGCCATCCTGTTCTTGAATCGGATGCTGCAATGATCACCTATTTCAAATCTCCGTTACGTGACATAACAATGCATGACCTGGGTGTTGGTACTATGCATGATATGAAATCCGTTATCACAGGCGTATTTCTTCCGGTGATGTTTTGCAGGGCATACACACTCCTTGAAAAGATCAATTTGTGGCGCGCCAAGCTTTATCTGAGAAATGAGACTAAACTGATCGATGAGCTTTTATCCCTCGATTTAACTGCAAGTGCTGCGAAGCTTGAAATTCCGGCATATTTTTTCTCCGGTATTTACGATTACACTGTAAACTACAACCTGTCCAAAGCATTCCTGGAATCCCTGCAGGCGCCAGTTAAAGGATTTTATACATTCAGCCGGTCGGCTCATTGTCCTATGCATGAGGAGGCAGAGAAGTTCATTGGGATTATGGTAGAGTATGTATTGAACGGAACGGTGGGGGGAGATCCCCCGCTGACGATCGGTAACAGGTGTTTTTAAAAGTTTTGCTTTTGCGAGAGGGAGATCCCTCGCTGGTGCTCGGGATGACAGGTAGCTTTTTAATGTTGGGGGAAGAAACGGCGATTCGCATACAGCATTTTCGTCAGTATTTGGGTTCCTTGTGCGAATCGCCGCTTCTTCCCCTAAAACCCTGAAAATGAATGTCATCCCGAGCGAAGCGAGAGATCTCCCTTAATAATCAGATGCAGCTGGAACGGAAATATTATTTAACTACTCATTAACAGACATTTAACTCCTAATTAACTCGATCATTGAATATTAGAGGGTAATTTTAATCCTGACTTACTCCAACCCGGATCAATTGGTTAGCCAGTTATTTATCCACGGATCAGGTCATCAGATTTCAAGTAAAAACCTATACCCGTTATTCCATGAAAAAGTTTATGTCCCTGTTGTTTTCCGCCTTACTGGTGTCCATCCCGTTGAGCTCCTTCACGCAGGGCCAACTCAAGATCGGACATGTAAATATCAATGAGATCATGATTGAAATGCCCGAAAGAGACAGCGCGCAGGTAAAGCTGACGAACGAGACAAAAGAGATCCAGTCAACCTATGAAGAAATGACTGTCGAATACAACAAACTTCTTGATGAATATCAAAAAGGGCTTTCAGGTTATGCTGAGCTCGTTAAAAAGACGAAGGAAGCTGAACTTATCGACAAGCAAAAAAGACTGGCAGAATTCGAGCAGAATGCTGCTGCAACATTGGAAAGGAGAAATTCTGAGCTCATCCAGCCTATCTATGATAAAATCATTAAGGCAATTGAAAGGGTTGCGACTGAAAATGGATTTACATATATACTCGATACCGGCAAAGGTTCTGTCGTGTTTACTTCAAAGGAAAGTCAAAATATAAATTCCATGGTGTTAAAGTTATTAAAGTCCTGACATTTACCACCG
>Ga0105101_10000737_pt1 | contig 13834 bp, 11 predicted proteins | sample PPLLak21cMay2015_2_FD_87037 | JGI IMG/M metagenome (GOLD analysis project Ga0105101, IMG submission 87037) | Freshwater sediment microbial communities from Prairie Pothole Lake near Jamestown, North Dakota, USA - PPLs Lake P8 Core (1) Depth... | ecosystem: Environmental > Aquatic > Freshwater >... | reverse complement strand
TGTTGCATCCAGATTGATAAACAGCGGGCAAAGCTGTATTGCTGCAAAGCGGTTTATTGCAGTTGAAAAAATTTATAAAGGTTTTGAAGAGCTTTACATCCAAAAGATGAAGGAAAAGAAAATGGGGGATCCGTTTGATGAAACGGTTGAAGTGGGGCCCCAGGCTAGAACAGATTTGAGAGATGAGCTTCATGAGCAGGTTTTGAAGAGCATTTCCAAAGGTGCGAAAGCTGTTTTGGGCGGAAAAATTCCGGAAGGCAAGGGAGCTTTTTACTATCCAACTGTCCTATCAAATGTTTCTCCCGGAATGCCCGCATATGAAGAAGAATTATTCGGACCGGTTGCTTCTTTAATTAAGGCAAAGAATGAGGACGAAGCCGTTAAGATTGCCAACCATACTTCATTCGGATTGGGTGCCGCCGTGTTCACATCCGATGCAGAAAGAGGTGAAATAATTGCAAAGAAAAAATTAAATGCGGGAAACTGCTTTATTAATGATTTTGTCAGATCCGATCCGCGGCTCCCGTTTGGCGGCGTTAAAGAATCGGGCTACGGCCGGGAATTATCTTCTTTCGGAATCCGGGAGTTTGTAAATATTAAAACCGTCTACAGAAGGTGATGGAGTTAAGTTCAAGTTCAAGATCAAGTTCAAGTTCAAGATCAAGTTCAGGATCATGAACAAATGAACTTATCTGAGATATTTTTACTGATCTTATACTTGAACCTGAACTAAAACTTAAACTTAAGCAAAGACTTGAACTCTTATGCAGGATGCAACTAAACATCTTTCAGATTATCTCTTTTCCGGCGAATCTAATTTAGATTCCGGGGATTTGTTTATTCTTGTACAGAAGCTAGCAATTGCGATTTTTATTGGAGCCTTTGTCGGGCTTGAGCGGGAGCATTCAAGGTCTGAAAATGAAAAAACTTTTGCAGGTATAAGAACCTTCCCTTTAATATCAATTTTCGGATTTATGGCTGCCTTAGTCTCAACAATAACAACTCTATGGATTTATTTTGCAATGTTCCTCGGGTTTGCTGCGCTTGTTATTGCATCTCATGTTTTGTCGGCAAAAGAAGGAAAAATGGGAGGCACCACCGAAGTTACTGCATTTATAGTTTTTATTTTAGGATCGTTGGTGCTTTGGAACTTTACTATTTTAGCCGCTGTAATCGGTGTTGTTGTTACTTTATTCCTTACCTTGAAGTTTCAGCTTCATTCTTTTGTCGGAAAAATTAATGAAGAAGATCTTTACGCCGCACTGAAACTCGCCATAATTACCGTGATTATCCTTCCATTACTTCCGGATCAGACATACGGCCCGTTTAATGTCCTTAATCCCCGGCTGATCTGGTACATGGTTATTTTTATCAGCGGCATAAGCTTTATCGGGTATGTCTTAATTAAGGTATACGGACAAAATAAAGGAGCTTTTATTACAGGACTGATGGGAGGAATGGTATCCAGTACTGCTGTTGCATTTTCACTTTCACGAAAAAGCAAAGAGCAGAAAGAACTAAGTCTTAATTTCGCAGCAGGAATAATCATTGCTTCGACAGTAATGTTCCCTAGGATATTTTTTATTGTATTAGTTTTCAGCAGAAACCTTATCGGCAAGCTTTGGATTCCGCTGTTGGTTGCTACTATTACGGGATTACTTATTAGTTATTTTTTATCCAAGAAACTAACTGCAAAACAGAATCAGCAGATTGAATTTAAAAATCCTTTTGAACTTAAGTCAGCTTTGTTATTCGGATTAATTTTCGGAATTGTAATCTTCCTCTCAAAAGCTGCGCAGGTATACTTAGGAAACAGCGGAATATATGCTGCAAGCGCTGTTGCAGGGATTACCAGCGTGGATGCAATAATACTGACTTTATCAGGACTAGCCGGATCGGGTTTGGATGAAAACGTGGCAGTATCTGCAGTTATTATTGCTGCCGGAGTAAACACTATAGTAAAGGGGATTATTTCATTTTTCCTGGGAACGGATGCTTTACGCAGGTATGTGCTGACCGGGTTAAGCATTATTACTTTGGTTTGTGCAGTTAGTTTGATAATAATGGCGGCAATATTCTAAACTGCCCTGTATGAATTATTGTGAATGTCTTGCTAGGTTTAAAGTAAAGCCGGTGCAACAAATTTGCAGCCGATCTTTTTATATTTGATAACTTCCTGTTCAAGAAGAAAGAAGTTTTGTACGGATGTTAAAATATTTCTTTTACTTTTTTTATCTGCAATCTCTTTAAATGTTTTAATAACATCTTCCGTTTCCGGTCCATCAATTAAATCCAAAGAGCTTTTTTTAAACATCCTCAAGTTTCTCTTTAAAAATTCTTGCTCTACAAAGGGGAAAATTTTTGATGAATATAAGCCGGATTTTTCATCGATGATAATAAATATTAATTCAGGAAAATCCGTAAGAGTTTCTCTTACGGATGCTTTCAATCTTGCTTCGGAATAGCCTTCCTTAAAATTATATTTTAATTCGGGGATTTCATCATTCAGCAGCAGTGCATAATGTTTTCCGTACCTGCTTATTTTCTTTGCTTCCTCTGCCGATTCTTTAGAGGGGATAAGGACCATATCGAATAATTCGGGGGAACTAAGTAAAATTGAATCTTCCTTCTTATTGAGAGTGAGAATATCAAGCAGAAGGAAACTAATTTCACCGGCATTTCTTGTTAGACTAGAGTTGTACTTGAATTCTGCAGTAAGCTTGAGTTGTTCTCTTGATCTGATTTTTAAAATCGTTTTACCGTTTATTCTTTCTTCTTCCGATTCAATCTCTACAAAATCTCCTTCAAATAGATTTTTAATTTCTTTCAGGATTAATGTAACCGGCAGATCCGGAGGGAGTTCAATTTTATATGCTGCGAATGAGAATTCATTCGCATCTGCTTGTTTTTCCTTTACCCAGCTCTGTTCCAAACCAAAACTAAAAACGGCAGTTTTAAACTTATTTTCTATTTCCGATCCGCTTATTTCCTTCGGAATATTATTCCGGTTTAGAAATATTTTATCGATAGCCAGATTTACGACGATCAGTATTACAGCCGTAAAAAATAAAATATTAACCACTCTTTTTTTAGAAATTTGGAAATAGGGAAATTTACGGGAGGCAGGTCTCATTATTTATTAACTCAGGAAAAATCACTTGTCCTTAAAATTTGGTTTTCTTTTTTGAAGAAAGGCGGAAGTTCCTTCTTTAAAATCTTCGGTTCCGCAGCACAAGGCAAAAAGACTAGCTTCGAACTGCATTCCTGTTTTAGACGGCATTTCATCCGCAGCATTAATAGCTTTAATAGCGAGCCTAACCGCATTTACTGCTTTTGAGGCAATTTTAGCAGCAGCCTCTAATCCCTTTCCGAGTAATTCATCCTGTCTGTAAACTTTATTTACTAATCCTATACGCAATGCTTCTGCAGCATCTATCATATCGCCGGTTAAAATATATTCCATTGCTCTGCCGGAATTAATTAATCTTGTCAGCCTTTGTGTACCGCCAAATCCGGGGATTACTCCAAGATTTACCTCCGGCTGACCGAATTTTGAATTATCGGAAGCAATTCTAAAATGACAGGCCAAAGCAAGTTCGCAGCCGCCGCCGAGAGCAAATCCGTTTACCGCGGCAATCACCGGTTTTGCAAAATTCTCTATTAAATTAAAAACTTCCTGACCCTTCTCTGAAAAAATTTTTCCTTCGGAAATATTTAGACGGCTCAGCTCAAGTATGTCAGCTCCTGCAGCAAATGCTTTATCTCCGCTTCCTGTAATGATAACAGCTTTTACTCTTTCGTTTTTTTCAATTTCGATAAAAACATTTTTTAATTCATCGATAGTCTCCATGTTGAGTGCATTAAGCTTTTCAGGCCTGTTGATTGTAACAACCGCGGTTGCATCTCGGAAATCAATCAGCAAATTTTTATAATTCATGTTTCTAAAACACCATATATAAGGGAAGTCTGATCTTTAAATCTAAAGAAATAAATTGATTTGCTTGAAAATAATTATACGATGCAAGTATTTCCATCATAAACATTGAAATACCTGCGCCTGCACTTAAACCTATCCTCGAAAGATTTTCTGTAAAATTATTTTTACCGCTTTCTACTTTGAATTCATGCAGCTTTTGGTAGTATGCATGAGAGAATGAAGCCTCAATTAAGGGAATAAATAAGACCACATTTTCAAGCAGTGGCGGAAAATAATAGCGCACCCCTAAATTAATAGGAATACTTGTTGTTGAAAAAGTCGAATAATCACTGGACTGATAAAAATCCTGGGAACCCGGGAAATGTTCATAACCAAATTTAGCATATAAAAATACCGGAAGATATTCATTATCTGTGTAGGCAATTTCTAAATTGAAGCCGTAGCCGGGATCTGAGGAATTCGCGAATTCATCAATAGGCAGCCTCGGTCCGACTCCAAATGCTATAAATAATCCCCTTGCTTTTTCCGCAGCAGAAATTTCACACGAATAAATAGAAAAAAACAGTGCAGCTAGAATTAAATTCCTTGCAAGAATTAATTCTCCTGCTGCAGCGGGGGAGAAAGAAAGTTTCATCTTATTTCTTATTTATTGATGCTAAAATACAAAATTTGTTGATATCGAAAAATTAATGAGTACATGTTTTATTTTTAACTGATTCCCGGTATTTGTGAAATGTTTTTCGTTTCGCTGAAATTCAATTTTGATTGACGGTTTCTCCGTAATGGAAGAGTTATAAAAATTACTATAATCACCAGGAGTAAATAGAAAAGAATAAGATAAGGAGCGATTTCTTTGCCGGTAACGAGGAATCCTTCCCATGTTCTATACTTTGCTGCAAATAAGATATTAATGATTAAGGGAGATTTACTGCCGAAAGCAAGGAAGTATGCCCAGAAAATTGTAAATATCGAAACCGAATACCAATAAACGTTTTCATATAAAGTAATCAGAATGGAAGAAATGAATGCCGAAAGAAATAAAGCCGCTAAACCGGAATAATCTAATTCCGGATCAGCGGTCAATTTTACGGGTAAAAATTCAAAAGCAAAAAGGAAGAAAGTTATGAAAAGTGTAAAAAGAAATTTGTTTTTTCTTCCCGAAGAAGCCAAATTTAAAAACAAGTAAAAGAAAACCAGTTGAGGAAAATTCCAGACAAGATAAATAGGGAAATCGAAAAGTGAAGAAAGTCCGAATTCATAAAAATATTCTGGATCACCTTCTTTAATTAAATCGGTCATAAAAGGCAAAATACAAATAACTATAAAAGGAATGACAATCCATATAAGCGGGATAAATTTCCCTCTGTATTCCGGATTTATAAATGTCTGTTTAATAAGAAAGCGCTGCTCCATCCTTAATATTAAAATCAGCGGAAGGAATAAACTGATGTGGAACCTGAATCCAAGAAAAATAAAATAAGTGCTGTATTCAAAATACCTTAATAAAAATCCGCCTGCATTTATTAGAATTATTGAAAAAAGAATAAAAAGTAGCGATGACTTGTAGTTCACTTATTCTTCTATTTCTGCTTTCTTAAGTTCGGTTCCGATTCCGTATTTATAAACGAGATTACCGCCGTGATCCCCGGTTTCATAAACAAAGTAAGCTCCTATTATGGCGAGAACCGCAAATATATATGTAAAATAACCGGTAAACTTTTTCTTTATTGTAATAAAAGTTCTTAATACAAGCAAGGCGGCGAAATACCAGAGAGTGATATTTGCATAATTCTCATGTTCGCTGATTTGGCCAAACTGGATTATTGCACCTTTCTCTTCCCAGCTGCTGGCAACATTCTCCGCCTGGTTGCCGGTTAGAACAGCGGCTATTGCCGCTAGTACGCCAAGGAATAAAACCAGATGGGCCGATTTAGAAAAGAAATCTTTCTTGAATACAACTCCGATAATTTCCAGTAAAACATACAAAAGCAATAGAGCTATCGGGAAATGCACAATCCTCGGATGAAATTCGGCTAAAAACTCCATTTTGTTCCTTTCGTTTAATTTATTAACCTAGTGCAAAATAATTAATTGTGGGGACACAGCTTAAAAAGAATTCCGAAGCACTGCGGTAATTATTGTATATATGTTCAAAAATCTTATTAAAGGACAGTAAAAAATCAGTATTTAACTTTATAAAGAAATAAACCTTTGGCCGGTACTGCTTCGAAAGCCGATGAACGCTCCCTTGAAGAAAATACCTGAGAAATATATTTCTCGTCATAGTGATTCTTATGAGCGTACAGGAGTGTGCCGACAATTGTCCTTACCATTCCGTGCAGAAATCTGTCGGCTTCTATTAAGAAAAATATAAATCCTCTTGTTTCTTTCCAATACGCGGTGTCAATGGTGCAGAATTTATTTTGCGCCTCCGTCGATTTTTTGCAGAAGGATGTAAAATCATGCTCTCCTAAAATTACTTTCGTGAGTTTATTTAAATAAATTAAATCAAGTTTGCTGCTGTAATAAAGAGAATACATGTGGAAAAAAGGGGACTTATGCCCTGAGATAAGATAAATGTAGCTTCTCTTTGCTGCATCGAAACGTGCATGAAAATTTTCGCTGACTTCTTCCATATTATAAATTGAAATATCCTGAGGTAAAATTGAATTAAGCGAGTACTGAAATTTGTACAGATCGAAATTCTTTTCAGTTTTAAAATTTGCCGTCTGCCCGATTGCATGAACGCCGGCATCTGTTCTTCCCGAGCCTATAAGATTTACTTTTTCTTTTAAAATTATTTCAATAGCACCGGTGATCTTTTGCTGAATTGTAACTGAGTTTTCCTGGATCTGCCAGCCTGAATAATTCGTGCCGTCATATTGGATTGTTAATTTATAATTTTTCAAGAAAGGTTTTCCTCAAGTAAATTTTTAAGGATTTAAAATTTAAAATGCTGTGATACAGGTAAAGATCAGCTTAAAATATCAGAATTATCTTGGTTTGAAAATTAAGAAAATATTGAATCAATTTAGCGGAGTGTATTCAATGCTTTGGTTAATATTTGCAATGCTTGTGGCTTTATGGGTTGTAGGGCTTTTGAATGAGTATAAGCTGGGAGGATTGATTCATCTGTTGGTTGTAATTGCTTTGCTCTTGGTTATTCTTCGATTCATGACCGGGAGGCGCAGACTTTAGAAGATTAATCCATTTTCATTTACTTCAACGATTGACTCCGGGGCAAACTGCGATGAGAGCTTGCTTTTGTCACCGACTAAAACAGTAATCATCTGATCGGGGAAAATATTTTTTAACGAGGCCTGATTTACCTGTTCCAGTGAAACTCTCCGGATTTTTTCTAGATAAGTCTGGAAATGATTTTCTGGCAGCTGATGAATAAACATTCTCGTTAATCCTGATGCTATTTGCGAATTCGTTTCAAAATTTGAAGGGAATTTTCTGATGACTGAAGATTTAGCGAATTCAAACTCTTCAGGTGTAATCCCTTTCCTGATGCTGTGAAGCTCATTAACTATTTCCTTGACGGCATTAGATGTATTCTCCTGCGCCACTGATGTCGAAACGATGAAATATCCGCTCCCTTTGTAATAATAAAAATTTGAAGATGCGCCGTATGTGTATCCTTTTTTTTCACGCAGGTTCAAATTTATTCTGCTGGAGAACTGCCCGCCCAAAATCATATTTAGAATCATTTTAGGAAAGAAGTCATAGATATTTCTTTTTGAAGAAACATGCCCGATTCTTATTTCACTTTGAACTGAGTTTTTCCTGTTCACAATATAAATTTTCCGTGCTGTTTGATCATTAGGCATGGGTTCGGGTATCTCGTTTATGCTTTTTGCTTTCCAGCTACGGAAAGAATTATTCAACTTTTCTTCAAGCTCCTGACGGTTTGTATTGCCCACTGCAATTAAAGCTGAATTATTCGGCATGAAATAATTTTCATAAAATAACCTTATATCCCCGCTGGAAATATTCCTAACTGTTTCTTCATAACCTAAAATAGGATAAGCATATCGATTTTCCTTTCCGAAGAGCAAATAATCAAAAGCCATGTTTGCTATTTCATCGGGATCATCCTTAAGCTGCAAAATTCTTGTAAGAACTTTTCTCTGCTCTCTTTCGTAATCCTCTTTGTAAAGATGGGGATCAGATATAATTGAAGAAATAAGGTTGAGAGATCTTTCGAAATTTTCTTTTAAAGTACGGAGAGAAAAATAGATGCAGTCGCTGTTGCATTTGATATCAAAGTTTGAACCCAGAAGCTCAAATTCATCACTCAGCTCCAATGCCGAATATTCACCTGCGCCTTCATCAATCATCATCGAAAAGAGATTGGCCAGCCCTTTTTTATCATTGCTGTCAAATTTGATCCCGGATTCGGATACAATATTAATGCGGAGAATAGGTAAATTATGTCTCTCCACGAAATAAACAGCCAGGCCATTTTCAAGTTCAAATCTTTGTATTTGCGGTATGACGAAATCCAGCTCTTCAGATGGAACAGGTTTTTCAGTTCGGTAATTTTCCATTTTACATTTTCTTTTCTTTTGGCATTATCTGAAGTTCTACATACGGTTTTGTTAAATATTTTTCCAGAGTTTTAGAAATCATTTCACTGTTTACTGCTTCATACCGGTTAAGATCATAATTGAAAGAATTCGGTTCGCCTAAATAGAAGTTATAAAAATTTAAATGATCGGCAAGAGCATCCACATTTTGCAGCGAATAAATAAAACTCGATTTAACTCCGTTTTTTGATCTTAATAATTCTCTGCCGGTTACACCTTTTATTCTTACCTCTTCCAATATTCTAAAAATATTTTTCTTTAAAGTTGACATAGAGACTCCCGGACGTGCAGTCGCAATAATCATGAAATGTCCGCCGAATTTACCCGAGTATTGAAATGCCGTTACATCCTGTGCAAATTCCTTTTCATAAACAAGAAACTTATAAAGCCGTGAATTCTTCGATCCGCTGAGAATGTCTGCGAGAATATCTAACGGTGCATCATCTGCCCCGAATGCTTTTTCGCTGTGCCATCCCAAATAAAGTCTCTCAAGGTTTACATTATCTTTATGAATAATAAGTTTATTCTCCTTCAATTCAGCTTTTAAAGCTTTTACAGGTTCCAATGAATTTTGTGAAGGGAGCTCTCCAAAATATTTTTCTATAAGATTTTTCCCCTTTTTCAAATTAAAATGCCCGGAAATAACTAATGATGCATTGGAAGGGGAGTAAAATTTTTTAAAGAATTTCCGGATATCTTCCAATGTATAGCTGGTTATATCGGAAAGAAAGCCGATTGTAGGCCAGCTGTACGGATGATTTTCAGGATAAAGATTAGAAATGATAAACTCCCATGCTAAGCCGTACGGCTGATTATCATATCTTTCCAGTCTTTCATTTTTTACAACGCCGATCTGGTTTTCGAGCTTCTCCTGGTTTAAGGAGGGAAGGAGAAATCCCATACGGTCAGATTCAAGCCAGAGAATTAATTCCAGGAAATTTGAGGGAACTTTTTCGTAATAATTTGTCCGGTCGAATCCGGTAGAACCATTCAAGCTGCCGCCTGCTTCCTGGATGAACCTGAAGTGCATTTCTTTAGCAACATTTTGAGAACCCTGGAACATCATGTGTTCAAAAAAATGAGCTAAACCTGTTTTCCCTCTTTTTTCGTTTGCCGAACCGACTTTATACCAGATATTTGAAGCAACAACAGGAATATTTTCGTTCGAGTGAAGAATTACTTCCAGTCCATTTTGAAGAGTGCATTTGTGATATTTAATATCCAGTAGATTCATATTCAAATAAAATTGAATTAACGAATATAACTCAGGGATTAATAACTCTTATCCGCAAAACATGCTTATTTATTTTGAACTTCATATGTTCAAAATAAAAAAAGAAGTGCTCTATATGATGTGCAGAATCTCATCAATTTTAATGCAGCAGCTTAAGAATTCTTTCAGGTCTTATTGAACCAATCAGCTTAATAAATTGTGAAAAAGGGATATCACGGTCCCACGAAAATAAAGTTATAAACGCTTCACCTACAATCATATCTCTCGATACAAAACCCCAGAAGCGGCTGTCGAGGCTGTCGTCTCTGTTGTCGCCCATCATGAAGTAGTAATCTTTCTTTAAAGTATAATATGTTACAGGCATTCCTTCGATAGTAACGACATTGCCTTCTATATCTACAACCCGTTTCCCGTATTCGCGGTCGATAATTGAGCGCCACTGTTCCACATTATCCGGAGTTAAACGGATTCTGTATCCTTTCTTCGGAACAATAAGGGGACCGTAATTATCTTCATTCCAAGGCATTCCTTTGGGAAATATTCTCGGTTCAACATACTCTTTCGGCTTTGCATAAGGATTTAAATATTTAATATGCGGAGGGATCCAGAATTCTTTTCCGTTTACAAAAACCACCTTATTTATAATCTGCACCGTGTCTCCCGGAAGTCCGATGCATCTTTTTACATAATTTACACCCAGCTCATTTGGCACCAGCTGATCTCTGTCTCCAGGATATTCAAAAACAACGATATCTTTACGCCGAGGTTCACGGATTGCAGGAAGCCGGAAATAAGGGATCTCAACTTCGGTAAAAGGAATATATTTCGGAGATGAAGATCCGAAAATAAATTTATTAACTAATACAAAATCGCCGACAAGTATAGTACCCTCCATTGAACCGGTAGGGATCCTTGTATTTTGAATGACAAACGTGATTATGAAAAATGCAGCAATGCCGGCAAATAAAAGCGATTCAAAAAATTCCTTGGTCTTCTCTTTGGGTGTTTTAACTTTCTTTAATTCTTCTTCGGTTTTTATGCCGACAAATCTTTTTAAACTATCTTTGAACGACAATTTGTTATTACTCCTTTATGTTTCTAAGTTTTTATCCCTTCAGGTTTATCAGCATTTAACCTGAAAGCCTGCAGCTTTTCCCTTAAAATTTCATTTACAACTTTTGGATTTGCCTTCCCTTTAGATTCTCTCATAATCCTTCCCACGAAAAACGCGAATACCTTCTCTTTTCCTTCAACATATTCCTTAACCTCGGACGGATTTAAATCCAAAACGCGGTCAATTATTTTTTCAATTTCCGTTCTGTCGGAAAGCTGTATAAGATTTTTTTCCTTAACAACTTCAAGAGGCGTCTTTTTTTCTTTAATAATAATCGGGAAAATTTCTTTAGCTATTTTTCCGCTGATCGTTCCGTTGCTTATAAGATTAATTAATTCCGCTAAGTTTTTAGGTGTAACAGGAAAATCTTTAATATTTATTTTCTCTTCATTAAGTACTTTTAATACATCCCCCATAACCCAGTTGCTTGCCGCTTTAAAATCATTAGTAAACTTAATGAGCTCTTCATAATAATCTGCGAGTTCTCTTGTCTGCGTTAAAACTTCAGCATCATAACGCGGAATACCGAGTCTATTCGTAAATCTTTCCAGCCGGTTATCGGGCAATTCAGGAAGCTGCAATTTTATTTCATCTATCCATTCCTTATTTACCAGTACCGGGAGCAGATCGGGTTCGGGAAAATAACGGTAATCGTGCGCTTCCTCTTTGCTCCGCATCGGAAGCACTTCATTTAAATCGGCATTCCAAAGAAGAGTCTCCTGAACAATTTTCCCTCCGTCTTCAATAATTTCGATCTGCCTTTCAATTTCCCGGTTGATTGCTCTTTCAACGCTGCGGAATGAATTCATGTTCTTTACTTCGGTTTTAGTTCCTAATTTTTCTTCGCCGATTATTCGGACCGAAATATTTGCATCGCATCTTAAGGAACCTTCCTCCATGTTTCCGTCGCAGATGCCTAAATACTGCACAATTTGTTTAATTTTGCTCAAGTAGAGTGAAGCTTCCTGTGCACTTCCAATATCGGGTTCACTCACAATTTCCATGAGAGGTACTCCGCACCGGTTTACATCAACCAGAGTTTCATCTGCCTGATCATGGATTGATTTTCCGGCATCTTCCTCCATATGAATTCTTTTAATCCTGATGGTTTTGGAGGAATTATCGGGAAGAGTTAGAACTAATTCTCCGTCCTCGCATACAGGTTCTTCATACTGCGATATCTGATATCCCTTAGGAAGATCAGGATAAAAATAATTTTTCCTTGCAAAAATAGATTTTTCATTAATTCTGCAATGAGCGGCAATTCCCATTAAAATTGTAAACTCGACTGCTTTTTTATTCAAAACAGGCAGAACGCCCGGGTGGCCCAAACAAACCGGACAAACATTTGTATTCGGTGCATTCCCGAATTTTGTAGAGCAGCTGCAGAATGCTTTCGATTCGGTAAGAAGTTGTGCATGTATCTCAAGTCCAATTACAGCTTCATATTTATTATTATTATTCAGCGGCATTGATAATTTATAAATTGAGCTAGGAACTTCGAAAATAATAAAATGCACAGACTCTGCACGTTCGGCGGCAAGAATGTCTGTGCTCGAATGACAAATATAAATAAGAATCGTAATAGTTTGAAAGGGAATTATATGTTCGGTATCATTAACATCGACCGTAAGGAATTGAATAAATTGAAGATCGGGCTTTTTTCAATCTAATAAAATTCGTTATTTTAAATAAAACAAACCATATGGTTAATTAATGAACCTTCGCCAGAAAATTGGGTTCTTAGCGGGATTAGCTGCATTTATTATTCTTTTAATCTTTGGAAATTTTGATCCTCAAAATCCTCTTATTACCAGAATGGCAGCAGTAGCAGTTTTAATGGCAGCCTGGTGGATTACCGAATCCATACCTTTGGCGGCAACATCTCTGATTCCATTGGTTCTTTATCCCTTCCTCGGAATAATGAACGGGGAGGAAACCGCCTCCGCTTATATAAATTCAATCATCTTTTTGTTTATCGGCGGATTTATGCTTGCTTTAGCAATGGAACGTTGGGATCTTCATAAAAGAATTGCATTAAAAATAATTACTCTTTTCGGCGGAAGCACTAACTCGATAGTGATTGGGTTTATGGTTTCGGCAGCATTCCTTTCAATGTGGATCTCAAATACTGCAACAGCAATTATGATGCTCCCCATAGGTTTGGCAATAATGAATAAAGCAGAAAATGAATTTGGAATTGAGAACAGCAGGAAGTTTTCGATTTCATTGATGCTGAGTATTGCTTATGCCTGCTCAATCGGGGGGATATCTACATTGATAGGTACGCCGGCAAATCTTGCATTTTTGAGAATTTATGGAATAATTTTTCCGGAAGCGCCTGCTATTTCCTTCGGCACATGGATGTTATTAGCTGTACCTGTTTCTATTGTATTTCTGATTGCAGCACTGTTTCTAATGCTAAAAGTATTTTTCAGGTTTGATAAAAAATTAAAAATTGAACCGGAGTTTATAAAAGAGGAATATCTCAAACTAGGCAAAATCAATTTTGAAGAAAGAACAGTCGGTTTAATTTTTGCTTTTACAGCTTTCTTATGGGTTTTTAGAGCAGATTTAAATCTGGAATTTATAATAATTCCGGGTTGGCAGAATCTTTTAAGTTTTCCGGGTTTTATTAATGACGGGGTTGTTTCAATTACAATGGCATTAACATTATTTTTTATTCCTGCAAAGAATAAAGCTGATACAACATTACTGGATGTTTCTGTTTTTAATAAAATACCCTGGGGGATAATTTTACTTTTCGGAGGAGGTTTTGCACTTGCAGAAGGGTTTACAAAAACAGGTTTATCACACTATATTGGTTCCAGCCTTGAAGGGATTACAAGTTATTCACCAATATTAATTGTTGCGGCAACTGCTTTACTGGTAACTTTTTTAACCGAGTTAACCTCAAATACTGCAACTGCTCAGATGATACTGCCGATAATTGCATC
>Ga0105101_10000735_pt1 | contig 13837 bp, 8 predicted proteins | sample PPLLak21cMay2015_2_FD_87037 | JGI IMG/M metagenome (GOLD analysis project Ga0105101, IMG submission 87037) | Freshwater sediment microbial communities from Prairie Pothole Lake near Jamestown, North Dakota, USA - PPLs Lake P8 Core (1) Depth... | ecosystem: Environmental > Aquatic > Freshwater >... | reverse complement strand
TGCTCCAGACGACCGTGATTTAACTGCAGATCTACCTCATCGGTCATGATCTCGGCAAGGATACCGTACATAATATCCTGGTCACGCGCTTTGCCAACACGATTTTCGAACCCCTGTGGAACCGGAACTACATCTACCATGTGGAGATCACGGTTTCAGAGAAGGTTGGCGTTGAACACCGGGGACGATTCTATGATCAGGTCGGTGTGGTGCGCGATATGTTCCAGAACCATCTGCTCCAGCTTGTATCGCTGGTGGCGCTGGAGCCGCCCGCTTCCTTCGATGCCACGGCACTGCGCAATGAAAAAGTCAAGGTGTTGAGCGCCATCCAGCCGATGAAAGAGGAAGAGATCGCGCGCCAGACCGTCCGCGCCCAGTACAAAGGCTATCGTGAAGAAAAGGGGGTGGCATCCGAATCAACCACTCCCACCTATGCGGCCGTCCGATTGCAGATCGATAACTGGCGCTGGCAGGGCGTGCCGTTCTATTTGCGGTCGGGGAAGTTTCTGAAAGAAAAACTGACCCAGATCACGATCCAATTCAAGGAGCCGCCCCATTTTCTTTTTCCCTCCGCCAAGGAGCATTTGACCCCCAACATGCTGGTGCTCTATCTCCAGCCCGATGAGGGTGTGCACCTGCGATTTGAGGCCAAAGTCCCTGATACCGTGTCGAAAATGCGCTCAGTAGATATGGAATTTCATTACGCCGACTCGTTCGGGAAGACGGCGATTCCGGAAGCCTACGAACGCCTCCTGCTGGACACGATCACGGGTGATGCTTCTCTCTTCACTCGCGCCGACGAAGTGGAAACCGCCTGGGGCCTGATCGATCCCGTCATCCAGGCATGGGAATCACAAAAACAGCCGCTTGCGTTTTACGAGCCGGGTACCTGGGGTCCGGAAGAAGCGAATGAACTGCTTGCCAAAGACAAGCGAATGTGGTCCACGTGGGATGGGAGAAAAGAGTAGGAAATATGGCAGCCCGACCATTCAAAGGTCGGGCTGTTGTGTTAATCGGCAATTGCCTCTCGTCGCGACTCGATTTTATCGCGCGCAGCCGCGTGAGCTTCACGGGTGAGCGGGTAAAATCTCGCGAACAGGATTCCCCCAAGCAAAAACAGTGAAGCGACCGGGCCGATCAAAATACGGATCGCCCACACCGCCGATTCTGCCTGCTGCGCGGAATTGGAGACATAACCGCTCCAGCCCAAGACCAGCGCGGTCATGGGAATGGCTATCGACGAGGCAGCTTTGCGAAACAGTGTTACCAGCGCATAGAACATCCCTTCATGGCGCGCGCCCGACTCCAGTTCATCCACCTCGACCGCGTCAGGGATCATGGCCCAGGTCAGCACATGGGTGGCAGAGATGCCGATCCCTGCCAGCGAGGCCAGCATGATAATCAGCGGCAAACCAAGGGATGGATCGAGAAATATGAGCACCAGCATCACCGCGGAGAGAAACAGCATCCCATAAATATAAGACCTGCGCTTATCGGTTTTTTGCGAAACCCAGACCCAGAACGGCAGAACAAGGATGGCGGTGATGAATACGGCTCCCGCCACAATATCAGACTCCGCTTCCAGTTGCATGCGGTATTTTAGAAACAGCAGGAGCATATTCTGGATGATCTCGATGGCGGTCCAGGTGAATAGGAAAATACCGGCTGCAAACCAAAAGGCGCGATTTCCGCGTACGGCCCGAAATTGTTCGCGTAGATTGGGCTGAGGCTGGGAGGCATACTCCTCCTTCTCGCGCGTCCCGAAAAACGTCAGCAGGAGCGGAAGGGCGCTGACAATGCCAAAGATCACGCCCATAGTTAAGACACGGTCTGCATTTTCCGGGCGCAGCGTTCCAATGATCATAAGCGGCAAAACAAAGGCGACCAATCCCCCAAACAGCGAGAATGCCATGCGATAACTGGTCAGCGATGTACGTTCATCATAGTCCTGCGTTAATTCAGGCGTCAACGCGACATAGGGCATCGAGACAATCGTTAATATTGTGTCGTATAAGAAATAGGCGAAGGCATAATAAGCGACCAACCCCCATTGATTTTCGATCGGCGGTCGATACCACATCAGCATAAAGGCGAGTCCGAAGGGGATAAAGCCAAAAAGCAGGTAGGGGCGTCGCCTCCCCCAGCGCGTGCGCGTCCGGTCTGCAATGTAGCCAACGATTGGATCGTTAATATAATCCCAGGATTTGCCAATAAAGATTGCCAGCGCGGCTTTTCCGGGTTCCAGTCCCACCACATCCAGGAGAAAGATGAGGAATAATACGCCGAGCGTGGTGTCGGTCAGGCTGAAGCCCGTGTCACCAATCCCGTAGGCAAGCTTGGTGAACATCGAGAGGCGGTCTTTTTGCTTGGTCATGGGGCTCCGAGGCGGCAAAGATGTAATCCAATCAAATTAACCCGCCTCCCGAGAATCCGTTTCCGCGCCGCAGGAACATTCATACGCAGGACGCGTTCAGAGAACGCGTCCTACCTTCATTAATAGTATCGAGCGACGACTACCTGCCTGCTACGGCAATTGGAAACAGTTCCCGCTGCCGGCGATGACCGAATGATTGTTGTTTGCAACAAGGGCGCACATCTGACTGGCCTGTGCTGGGCGGTCTGTTTCTCGATATCCTGTGAAAGGCCGCGGTCCACCGTATAAGATCCATGGGCCGCTGCCGGGGGAACCAGCCTGCTCATGTGGAACTGTATTAAAGTAGAAATGCACATGCATGCCGGGCAGCGATTCAGTGTAACCAAATGTTTCGTAGTCCACCACGTATTGGCCGGAGTCGTTGAGCGTAATGCCGTTGATGCGGACGTATAAGGGCGGCAAAGTTTCGGTTGGGGTGGGTGTCTGTGTGGGAGTTTCTGTGGGCGCGACTGTCTCGGAAACCAGCGGAGCGACCACTTCTACCGATGTGGCGGGGCTGGTCTCCGTGGGGACGGGGGCTGTTTGAGTTGGCTCACTTCCCCCTCCAATGCCATTTAGGAGAAAGTTCCCAATGAAGAACAAGCCCGCCAGGCAGATCACTCCGGCCAGCCCTGCACCAATCGCCAGCAGATACCGCCGCGGCGCCGCGGGCGTGCTCAACGGTGGAGCCGTTATGGACGCGGCTTCAGGGCGCGGCAGCGGCTGGGACTGACTCCCTGTAACGGGAGCAGGCTCGAGAACATCATGAGCGACAGGCTGAGATTCCATCACGGTCGCGGGAGCTTGAGGGACAGATGGAAAGACAGGTTGAGAGTCCAGCACTGTGGCCGAAGGTTGAGATTGACCCGTATCCTTGATCCGAATCGAAGTGGATTGCCCTCCGATGTACGCCAGGGCGCGCTTTAGATCGGCTGCCATCTCCGCGGCGGACTGATAACGATCCGTGCGGTCTTTCGCCAGGGATTTCTCCAGTATTTCCACAAGTTCGGGGCGGATATCGGTACGGAATTCGCGCACATTCGGGATTGGATCATTCAAGTGCATCATCATTAAAGTCATGGCCGAATCCGCGACGAAGGGCGGACGGCCGCTGACCATCTCATATAACGCGACGCCCAGCGAATAGATATCAGCACGATGGTCCGCAACCTCTCCCCGGATGATCTCCGGAGACATATAGCGCGCCGTCCCGACAACCGCGCCGGTGGAGGTGTGGCTCTCCCCACCCATGATCTTGACAATACCAAAATCCATCAGGATGGCCTGATTGTGCACGTCGAGCATGATATTGGCCGGCTTGATATCGCGATGCACCATGCCGCGCTGGTGAGCGTAGCCCACGGCCTCGCAAATATTGGTCGTATAGTTGAGCGCCTCCTTGATCGAGAGCTGGCGCCCGCTGTCATTGAGACGCTGCATACGCTCCTGAAGCGTTTCCCCCGGGATGAACTCCAGCACCATATAATATACGCCGCCATCATTGTTGAAATCAAAGACCTGAACAATGTTCGGATGGCGCAGGCTGGCTACCGCGGAGGCTTCGCTCTCGAACCGGATCACGAATGATGGGTCGGAGGATAGATGCGGATGGATGAGTTTCACCGCGACCACACGCTTCAGGTTTGGGTCCGTTGCTTTGTAGACTGCTGACATGCCCCCCTGCCCGAGTAACGCCTCAATTTTGTAACGACCACTCAAAGTCCGCCCGATCCAGGTTGGTTGATTCATGCTCGCTCCTCAAATGTACCGACATTGCATAACAATAATTGGCGTGATTATACCTAAAAAGCATTAATTGATGATGATCCCGGAATCGACGCAACCAAATCTCGTCAAAATGCGTAAAATGTGTAAAGACACAAATCTGTGTGCCTCCAGCCATAACACGGGCGGCCGAGCGATCATTTTCAGTTTGCACTGCTTCCTATCCATATGGCTAGGTCAAATACTCTCCCGGCGGGAGGGGCATTTTTTGATGAACGGACATATTATGAACCAGGAAAACATGTAGAGGAGAACCAGATCATGAAAACCATAAAACTCATCACGTTTGCAATTCTGCTCCTGGGCATGGCGGCCTGCTCCACCGGCGCCCCGGCCCAGGCCACCCCCGAGGTCATCCCAACCGTCGTGGCAGACGACATTATCATCAGTGAAGGGCGCGTGGAACCGGTGCATTATGCCGAGATATCCTTTGCGGCCAGTGGGATCGTCAGTGAGGTACTGGTCGAAGAAGGCCAGCTCGTGAAGAAGGGACAACCGCTGGTGCGCGTGGGCGGTGACTCGGATGCCGCCTATGCAGCCGCCCAGCTCGAACTGGTCAATGCGCAGCAGGCACTGGACGATCTGCTCGAAACGCAGGACGAAGCCCGCGCCCAGGCTCTGATCGCCATTGACAAGGCGGAGGAGGCCTACGACAAAGCCGAGAATTATTACGAGTCGCTCTCCAAGCCCTACAAATACTACAAAATTGCCTTCAAGTACATCTACCTGCCGGGCAGAACCAAGCGCATCCCGATCCTCAAAAAGGTGAAAGTGGAGAAGGGCGATGAAGAAGCCTTTGCGGATGCGGATGCAGATCTGGCACTCAAGCTGGCGGAGCTGGAAGCGGCGCAGCGTGCCTATGACCGGACGAAAGACGGTCCCGACACAAAACAACTGGCGCTGCTGGAAGCGCGGCTGGATGCGGCGAAAGCCGGGGTAGCCGCCTTCGAGGTCCTGGCTCCGTTCGATGGCGTGATGACGGATGTCAAGGCCAAAATAGGCGGATCGATCAACGCCGGCCAGATCGCGGTGACCGTGGCAGACTTTTCTGAGTGGCTGGTGAAGACCACCGACCTGACCGAGATCGATGTGGTTGCCCTGACGGAGGGTCAGCCGGCGATCATTACACTGGATGCCATCCCCGACATGGAGTTGAACGGTACCATCCTCTCGATCGGGCAGAACTACACCCAGAACCAGGGCGATGTGGTCTACGAAACCACCATCCTGCTGACGGACACCAATCCTGCCATGCGCTGGGGTATGACCGCTGAAGTCAAGTTCGATAAGCTCGAACCGTAGATTTCTCCTCTATATTCCCTCCATCACCGCGTTCTGCTTATCGAACCTGGAAACCCGGGGCGGTGATGGAGGGACAAGAGGGGCTGCCGGGAGATACGATGTTCACCCTTCCATTCTTCAAAACCAGTGAACCGAAAAATGGCGCCAATGGCACCTCGGAGATGATCGACCTGCGCGGCGTGAATAAATACTATCAAAGCGCTGCAGGTGATTATCACGCGCTCAAAGGCATCGACATGTGCATTTGTGCCGGTGAGTTTGTCAGCATCATCGGGAAATCCGGCAGCGGAAAGTCCACGCTGCTGAATATGATCGCAGGCATTGACCGTCCGACCACAGGCGAGGTCTGGGTGAATGGCACCGCCGTACATGGAATGAATGAAAACCAGATGGCAATCTGGCGCGGCGCGAACCTCGGCATTATTTTCCAATTCTTCCAGTTGCTGCCGGCCCTCAACCTCCTGCAAAATGTGATCCTGCCAATGGACCTGGCCGGGAAATATACACCGCGGCAAAGACGCGAACGCGCTGAACATCTCCTGGAACTTGTTGGACTGAAGGAACACCAGCACAAACTGCCCAGCATGGTCTCCGGTGGACAGCAGCAGCGGGCGGCTGTGGCGCGTGCGCTTGCCAACGACCCGCCCATCATCATCGCCGACGAACCAACAGGCAATCTGGATTCCAAAACTGCGCAGACTGTCTTCGATCTGTTCAACGACCTCGTTGCTCAGGGCAAGACCGTGATCATCGTTACGCACGACAGCAGCCTTGCCAAGCGCACCCAGCGTACTGCCTTGATCGCGGACGGCGAGATCGTGAACGAGTATGTGGCCAAGGCACTGCCGGCCCTCACTCACCATCAACTGCTCACAGCCACACATCTGTTTACCCCGCGCCTGTACGAGGCCGGGGCAATGATCCTTACGGAAGGCAAGGATAACGACAAGTTTTATATCGTGTCAAAAGGCACGGTGGAGATCGTATTGCCGCGTCCCAATCAAACCGATGTGGTCATTCTGCAATTAGGTCCGGGCAAATACTTTGGCGAGATCGCGTTCTTCCATCATACGAAGAGCAACGCGTCCGTGCGCGCCGCAGAAAGCGCGCCCGTGGAAGTGCTGGCCATCAGCTATGACCAGCTCAACGAACTGCTGAGCCAGTCTGAGGTCACGCGTGAGGCGTTGCACCAGGCCGCCCATAAGCGCGAACAGGCAAACCTCGCACACCATAGCACGCCGGCTCGAGACGAGAGTCACCTGGAAAACAAACTGACATGACATATCCACAGAAAAAACACGCACATTCCTGGCGGTCCTGAGCATCGCGGCAGGAGTGTTCGCGGTGGGCGCCATCTTTGGCATGAGCGATATGCTGTTGACAAACATGGATAATTCGCATCGGGCTGTGCTCGCCACACACATAAACGTCCAGCTCGCGAATCCGGTCGACCGGGATACCATCCTCAATCTCAGTGAAGTGCATGGGGTCGAAGATGTCGAGCCCTATAATTCAATCGATATTCTGTACAAACTTCGTCCTGAGGATGAATGGAGACCGGGCGCCATCCAGATGCGGGATAACTTCGAGGAGCAGAAGTATGAACTGCTCCAGTTACGCGAGGGCAACTGGCCTGGCGCGGAAAATGAAGTTAGTCTTGAAAGGATGGCAGCCCAGTTCCTGCATGTAGGCGTAGGCGACACTGTTATTTTTAAGATCGACGACAAGGAGCGGGTACTGCCTATTACCGGCCTGGTCCGCCATCCATTTGTCCCGCCCCCTCAATTCATGGATCTGGCCTTCTTCTTTATGAATGGCGAAGGTATGGAGCGACTGGGCATACCGGATGGCAAGTTCGGCGCTTTCTATGTGCGCGTCACACCCTACAGCGCGGATTATGCAAAAGAGGTGGCTACGTCCATCAAGGACAAACTGGCAAAACAGGATATTCGTGTGGCAGCATTTGTCTATGAGGACCCAGACAAGCATTGGGGGCGTACGTTCTTCGATGGCATCACATTGGTCCAAAAAATGCTGGCTGTCATCTGTGTTGCAATCAGCGCCATCCTGGTCTTCAACACCCTTTCCAATCTCATCACACAGCAGATCAACCAGATCGGCATCCTCAAAGCCATCGGTGGCCGGACGCAAATGATCGTTGGCATGTATCTGGTCAGCGCATTTGTATACGGTGTGCTGGCCTTCCTGCTTGCCATGCCCCTCGGTGCAATTGTAGCGAACGCCCTTACGAAGAGCTTTCTGAACCTGTTCAATATAGATTTCGACCAATTTCAAATATCCAGACAGGCCGTGATTTTTCAGGGGTTATCTGCCCTGGTGGCGCCGCTGCTGGCAGGATTGCCGCCAGTTTTGCAGGGCGCCAGGATCACCGTGCGTGAGGCCATTGCAAGTTACGGGCTGGGCGGTGGTTACCGTTCGAGCCGGTTCGATCGATTGATCGAGAAGATTGGTCAGCGGCTATTGCCATCTCACTACGCCACTGTCCTCGGAAATATGTTCCGTCACAAAGGCCGCCTGATCCTGACTCAAATGGTGTTGATCTCAGCCGGCGCTGCCTTCCTGATGGTGATGGCGCTTAACGCTTCCATCACATTAACGCTGGATAATTTCTTTGAGCGCCAGAATTACGATCTCTCGCTGCAATTCGCACGCGACGAAAGAGCAGGCAGAATCATAACGCTGGCCGAATCCGTTGCAGGTGTTGAGAAAGCCGAGATCCGTTTTATCGTCCCGGCCAGTATCTTCGTTTCCGACCAACTGGTAAAGGAAGCAGGGATAGGTTCTTATATTCGCGGCATCCCGGCGGAAAGCGATTTTTACAAACCGTTGATGGTCGCAGGCCGCTGGTTTGCGCCCGGGGATGGCCGCGCGATTGTCCTCACGCGCAAGACAGCAGAGGATAATCAGATTCAGGTAGGCGATACCGTGACTCTCGATCTGGGAGTCATGGGCGAGGCAGAATGGCAGGTCATCGGGCTCTACGAACCGGTATTCGTGGGCGGTTTCAATTCTGACACGATCTATGCGCCGCAGGAAGTACTATTCAAAACGACGGATAAATATAACCGGGGAGGCATGGTCCTGATCCGCACCACGTCTCACGATGGCGAATTTACAACGGATGTCACACAGAGACTTAAGGAAGTGTACGAAAGCCACAGCATTAAAGTGGTTGCCACCCAGACGGAGGCGGGCCTTCGGACGACCAACGAATGGCAATTCAGCATCGTTACGTCGATGTTGCTGGCCCTCTCGGTCATTGTCGCAGTCGTCGGCGGGATCGCATTAATGGGCGCACTGTCCATCGGAGTCATCGAACGCACAAAGGAAATCGGCGTGTTACGCGCGGTCGGCGCGCGATCTCCGACCATCCTTAGCATCTTCGTGCTGGAAGGCATTCTGCAGGGATTGCTAAGCTGGTTCGTAGCCATCCCACTTTCAATTCTGGTCAGCCCGGTCGCAGCCAATGCACTGGGTCACGAAATGTTCGGCGCTACTCTGGATTACCAATACAACTGGCCCGCTGTCGGCATCTGGCTGGGAATCGTTGTGGTCATCTCGATCGTTGCCTCAATTTTGCCGGCGCGTGGAGCCATACGCATCAGCGTACGTGATAGCCTCGCATATGCTTAACTGAAATCCCCGGAGGATATATTATGTTCACTCTCCCGTTCTTTAAAAGTAATGAGCCAAAAATCGAAGGGAATGGCGCTCACCCGATCATTGACCTGCAGGACGTGCACAAGTATTACAAAACGGCCATCGGCGATTATCACGCGCTCAATAGCATTGACCTGCAGATCAACGCCGGTGATTTCGTGAGTGTGATCGGAAAGTCGGGCAGCGGCAAGAGCACCCTGCTGAATATGATCACAGGCATCGACCGCCCCACGACAGGCGAGGTATACGTCAACGGTATGGCCGTCCATGAATTAAATGAAAACCGCATGGCGCGGTGGCGCGGACAGAACCTGGGCATCGTGTTTCAATTCTTCCAGCTCCTGCCGACCATCTCGGTCGTCGAAAATATCATGTTGCCCATGGATTTCTGCCGCACGTACCCGATGCGCGAACGCGAGCAGCGTGCCCTGGCTCTGCTCGAGATGGTGGAACTGGCTGACCACGCCTACAAACTGCCCACCGCCCTCTCCGGTGGACAGCAGCAGCGCGTCGCCATCGCGCGCGCCCTGGCGAACGATCCACCCATTGTGATCGCAGATGAACCTACCGGCAACCTCGACTCCAAGACGGCCGAATCTGTCTTTGCATTGTTCAACGACCTCGTCGCGAAAGGAAAGACCATCATTATCGTCACGCACGATAGTGCCCTGGCGAAGCAAACTCATCGTACCGCGCTGATCACCGATGGGGAGATCGTCAACGAATACGTGGCCAAAGCCATGCCGACGTTGAGCCAGGATCAGCTGCTGCAGGCCACGCGCATTGCAACGGTCCAGTCGTATGAAGCGGGCGCCATGATCCTTACGGAAGGCACGAACGCAGAATGCTTCTACATCGTATCCAAAGGCACGGTGGAGGTCGTCCTCCCGCGCGAAAACCAATCGGATGTGATTGCGCTTCAACTCGGTCCTGGCAAATACTTCGGCGAGATCGAATTTTTCCACCAGAAAAAGCATGCGGCCTCCATCCGCGCTTCGGAGCGTGCATCGGTGGAGGTGCTTTGTATCAGCTACGATCAACTCAATGAATTGCTGAGTCAGTCTCAGGTCACGCGTGACGCGCTGCACCAGGCCGCCGACCAGCACGAACAGGAGAACATCGAACATCGAGGAGAGCTGCAATGACCAGCCGCTGGAAGAAGGTCTGGGCGGACTTTTGGGGCAATAAGTCGCGCACATTCCTGACCATCATCACCATCGCAGTTGGCGTGCTTGCTGTTGGTTTCAACGCGAATCTGGGCCTGTACATGATCGAAAGCATGGACAGCGACTATCTCTCGGCGAATCCCTCTGAGGCGACGGTTTTTGCAGGGCCCTTGGATGAGGACATGGTGAAGCTGGCTCGCGAAGTCCCGGGGGTGGATGCAGTGGAAGGCCGCGTCGCCACCAGCGGACAGTTGATCCGGTCCGAGGGAGAGCCGATCTCGATCCAATTCACCGCGGTCGAAAACCCCGAGGCGCTGACGCTGAATCTGCTCAAGCCCATACCGGGCGAAACGGTGATCCCACAGCTCAATGATCGTCAGTTGCTGATGGATGGCTCTGCCGCCACACTTGGATACAAACCCGGTGACATCCTCACCATCGAACTGAGTAACGGGAAACACCGCCAGTTGACCGTGGCTGGCTACGTACACGCCGTGACAGGCTTTCCCTACAATATGGCAGCCGCTATTAATGCCTTTGTAACGCCTGAAACATTGGAATGGCTCGGCGGGCCGCCGTTCTATAACGAACTGGCCGTGAGCGTGGCCGAAAACCCGACAGACGCGGCGCATGTCACGGAGGTGGCACAGGCTGTCGCCGATCGCGTGGAGCGCGCCGGCGCCACGGTCTATTTTGTGAATGTGTATCAGCCCGGCCATCACTTTGCCTGGAGCACTACACAGGGCATCTTCTTCGTGCTGCAGGTGCTCGGCTATATGACTGTCCTGTTGAGCGGATTCCTGATCGTCAATACGGTCACCGCATTGATGACCCAACAGACGCGCCAGATCGGCATTATGAAAGCCGTTGGCGGAGGCAACGCGCAGGTCTTCGCCATGTACATTGTGCTCATTCTGGGCTTCGGCCTGGTGGCGATGCTCATCGCGGTGCCCCTCGCAAACGGCGCCGCGCAAAGTATCGGCGCCGGGATGGCGGCCTTTTTGAACTTTAACACCCTGCCGTTCAAAGCCTACCCACAGGCGATCTTCCAGCAGGCGATTGTGGCGCTGCTGGTACCGTTCCTGGCTGCCCTGTGGCCGGTCTATAACAGTGTCCGCATTACCGTGCGTGAGGCCATCAGCGATTACGGCATCGGCGGGAACTCCAAACCAAAAGATGCTTCGGTGAGTAAGAGAGCACTGTTCGTCCCGCGCCCGATCCGCCTCTCCCTGCGGAATGCGTTCCGGCGCAAAGCACGCCTGGCGCTGACCCTGTTTACCCTGATCCTGGCAGGAGGAATTTTCATCGGGGTCTACAATATGTGGGCTTCGTTCGACAAGACCATCGAGGATATCCAGGGTTACTTCCTGGCAGATATCAATGTTTCCTTCGGACGCTACTATCGCTTCAAGGAAGTGGCCGCCCTGGCCGAGAGTATCCCCGGCGTGGATAGTGTGGAAGGCTGGACGGAATATCCCGGCACGTTGATCCGCGACGAGGAGGAGGCGGGCACACAGATTCTATTTGTCGCTCCGCCCTCGACCTCGACCCTGATCGACCCCGTCATTACGGCGGGCCGCTGGCTGACAACAGGCGATGAAAACGCGATCGTGATCGGCAACCATCTGCTCAATATGTTCCCCGATCTGGAAATCGGCGACTGGCTGAGGATCAAGATCGACGATAAAGAAATCCGGTGGCATATCGTCGGTTTTTACTCGATCACGGGCAACGTCAACCCGCCATTACTTTACGTCAATTATGAGTATCTGAGCCAAATCATCGGTGCGCCAGGGCAGGTCTTTTCCCTGCGTGTGCTGACGAGGCAACATGATGCTGCCACGCAAAAACAGGTCAGCGACCAGTTGAAGGCGCTCTTCGAAGAACGCGGCATACAGGTGGGCTCCTCGCAACTGGGCGCGGATTTTATCACCAGCCAGAAAGCCTCGACTGACATCCTGGTCTATTTCATGCTGGTCATGGCCACGCTGATCGCGGTCGTCGGCGGGTTGGGCCTGATGGGGACGATGAGCATCAACGTGCTCGAGCGGACGCGCGAGATCGGCGTGATGCGCGCCATCGGCGCCTCCAACCTCGATATCCAGAGCATCGTCATCGTGGAGGGCATGGTCATCGGGATGATCAGTTGGGCCATCAGCATCCTGCTGTCCATTCCCATTACGGTTGCCCTGACCACCGGCGTCGGGCTTGCGATTCTCACCGCGCCGATGCCTCCCGTCTTCGGCCTGAGCGGGATCATCGCCTGGCTGATCTTCACCATCGTACTTGGCACGATTGCCAGCGCCCTGCCTGCCAGGAGAGCCTCGAGACTTACCGTGCGAGATACGTTGGCGTATGAGTAATAAGTAGATAAGTATACAAGTAGACAGGTAAACATGTTGTTTGAGGACTGTTTACCTGTTTTTTTGTTTACCTGTGTACTTCCCCAGTCTATTCCTGTATAATCCTCTTGAGCCAACCGAGAGGAGCCGCACATGGGACAAGTCGAAAAGACGGTATTCATCAGCTACCGCCGGACGAATTTGCCGTGGGCGTTGAATATTTATCAGTATTTGACGTATCACAATTATGATGCCTTCTTCGATTACGAAAGCATCGACAGCGGGGACTTCGAACAGGTCATACTCGGGAATATCAGGGCACGCGCGCATTTTCTTGTCTTGCTGACCCCTTCCGCGCTGGAGCGCTGTGTCAATCCCGATGACTGGTTGCGACGTGAGATCGAGACAGCCCTGGATGAAAAGCGCAACATCGTACCCTTGTTCCTGGAGAACTTTAGCTTCGGCAACCCCTCCATAGCGAAAATCCTTACCGGCAAGCTGGGACAACTGAAGAGTTACAACGGATTGAATGTACACACCGACTATTTCCAGGAAGCCATGCAGCGCCTGTGCACGCGCTTCCTTGACGTTCCATTGGATGCCGTCCTTCATCCGGTCACCGGTGCTGTTCAGGAAATTGTGGCCGAGCAAAAGGAGGCAGCCAATAAGGCAGCACAAGTTAAGCAGGAGGAACTCACCGCCCAGGAATGGTTCGAGAAGGGATACGTCTTTCAGGAAGCCAACAGCCTGGACGAGGCGATCCGCTGCTATACCGAAGCGATCCGCCTGCGCGCTGATTTTGCCGAAGCCTACTACAATCGCGGCGTTGCGCGCCGCCTCAAAGGCGATCACAACGGTGCTACCCAGGACTACAACAAAGCCGTTCAGTTCAATCCAGCCTACGCCAGGAGCTATGTCAAACCCGGCATCGAGCTGCAGCCAGTTGGATGTTTCCCCAAGCTGCTGGCCGCGCTCGGCGGAATCCTAATGTTGGGGGGATTTGGCAGCTTTTTGTATTTTGTCATCAGTTTCATTGGCCTGATTTTTGGTTCTTTCGGCAGCTCAGATCCGCCAGACATTGCTAGCCTGCAGTTCAGTTTAGTGCCAATTGGCATCGTGGTATTTTTTGTGGGAGTGATCCTATTTGC
>Ga0105101_10000733_pt1 | contig 13845 bp, 15 predicted proteins | sample PPLLak21cMay2015_2_FD_87037 | JGI IMG/M metagenome (GOLD analysis project Ga0105101, IMG submission 87037) | Freshwater sediment microbial communities from Prairie Pothole Lake near Jamestown, North Dakota, USA - PPLs Lake P8 Core (1) Depth... | ecosystem: Environmental > Aquatic > Freshwater >... | reverse complement strand
GAAGGCGGCGTGCTGGAAGATCCGTGGGCCGAGCCGGAAGAGGGCATGTGGCGCTGGACGGTGTCGCCGCAAAAGGCGCCGAACAAGCCGACCTATATCGAGCTTACGTACAAGAAGGGCGATGTCGTCGCCATCAACGGCAAGACCATGAGCCCGGCCACGGTGCTGGCCACGCTTAACAAGATCGGCGGCGCGAACGGCATCGGCCGCGCCGACATCGTCGAGAACCGTTATGTCGGCATGAAGTCGCGCGGCGCGTACGAGACGCCGGGCGGCACCATCCTGCTCAAGGCGCATCGCGCCATGGAATCCCTGACCCTCGACCGCGAAGTCGCGCATCTCAAGGATGACCTCATGCCGCGCTACGCTTCGCTGATCTACAACGGTTACTGGTGGAGCCCGGAGCGCGCCATGCTCCAGGAGATGATCGACGCCTCGCAGGCGACCGTGAACGGTGTCGTGCGTCTCAAGCTCTATAAAGGCAACGTGGTGGTGGCCGGTCGCAAGTCAGCCCGCGACAGCCTGTTCGACATGCGCATCGCGACCTTTGAGGAAGACAAGGGCGCCTACAACCAGAAGGATGCCGAGGGCTTTATCAAGCTCAATGCCCTGCGCCTGCGCATCGCCGCCCGGCGCCGCCGCAAATAGACCGGTGCCATTAACGGCTTCTGGCCGGGGTTCAACGCTCACAGGGCCGATGGCCTATCTTCCTGCTCGGGGTTGGCGCGATAATGGCCATCCCAACTGCGGCAAAGGGGCCAGCCATGGCCACCCATAGTTCCGAACAGGCCTTACGCGAAAGCGAAGAGAAGTTCCGCACCCTGGCGGAGACCACCGATTGCGCCATTTTTGTCTGGCGTGAAGGCCTGCTGTATGTAAACCCGGCCATGTCGGCGATCACCGGCTACGCCAAGGATGAACTTCTGGTCATGACGGCCTGGGAAACCATCATCCACCCAGACGATCGGGAGCGCGTGCGCGCCAACGGCCGGGCACGACTGCGCGGGGAAAGCGTGCCCCGGAACTACGAATTCCGCATTTACACCAAGAGCGGTGAGGAACGCTGGGTGGACTTCACCGCCGGCACGATCCGATACAACGGCAAACCGGCGGTGTTGGGCACGGCGTTCGACGTCACGAATCGCAAGCGCGCCGAGCAGGGGCTGCGCGAAAGCGAGAAGAACCTGCGCACGCTTGCGAGTAACGCCAACGATGGCATTGTGGTGCATATCCAGGGCCGGATCGTCTTTGCGAATCCCTGCCTCGGCGAGATTGTGGGCTACGAGGCAGCGGAACTCCACGATCGTCACATTGGTGAATTTTTCCGTCCTGACGAGTACGCCAAGATCAACCAGCGTTACCAGAGCCGGCTGCAAGGCGACGCCGTCCCCAATCAGTACGAAACCGTTCTGCTGAAGAAGGACGTCACGGAGGTGCCGGTTGAAATCACCGCCGCGCTTACCGACTGGCAGGGACAACCAGCCATTATTGTCGTGGTGCGCGATATTACCAGCCGCAAGCGCGCCGAGGACGAGTTATTCCGCGAGAAAGAACGCGTCCAGGTGACGCTGGAGTCCATTGGCGATGGGGTCATCACCACGGATGTCGCGGGACGCATCGACTATCTCAATCCGGTTGCCGAGGAGCTCACCGGCTGGAGCAACGCCCAGGCGAACGGCCAACCGTTAACCAGCGTCTTTCAGGTCAAGGGCGAGAATACCCATAAGCCGTTGCCGGACCCGGTGCAACAATGCCTGCGCGAGCAACGCAGTATTCATTTTCCGGACAGTGCGTTGTTGGTGCACCGCGGCGGCTATCGGGAATTCTCGATCGAAATCACCGCCTCGCCGATCCGCAACCATGCCGCCGAGGTGATGGGCGCGGTGCTGGTGTTGCACGATGTCACCACCCTGCGCAACATGGCGCGGCAAATGGCATGGCAGGCGCGGCACGATCCACTGACCGGTCTTATCAATCGCGGCGAGTTCGAAGTACGACTGGAGCAGGCAATCGAAAGTGCGCGCAGCGGCCACACCCAGCACGCACTCTGCTATCTCGATCTCGACCAGTTCAAAATCGTGAACGACACCTGCGGACACATCGCCGGCGATGATTTGCTCAAGCAGCTGACGGCGCACCTGCAAATGCGGGTACGCGAAACCGACACGCTGGCGCGCCTCGGCGGTGACGAATTTGGCATCCTGCTTGAACACTGTCCAATCGAACTGGCGAGTGAAACTGCCGAGATGCTGCGCGAGGTGGTGAAGAAATTCCGCTTCGCCTGGGAGGACAAGGTCTTCGAAATCGGCGCCAGCATCGGTGTGGTGCCGATCACTACCGACAGCGGCAGTATCGTGGATGTCCTGAGCGCCGCCGACTCGGCCTGTTACGTGGCCAAGGATCATGGCCGGAATCGTATCCACGTGTACCAGCCGGAAGACAGCGCACTCAGCAAGCGCCATGGAGAGATGCAGTGGGTGCACCGTGTCAACAGCGCGCTGGGCGAGAACCGCTTCCGCCTGTTCTTCCAGAAAGTCCTGCCGTTGTCCGCGGACGAGCACGAGCAATATGGCGAGATTCTGGTGCGCCTGGTGGACGAACAGGGCAAGCTGGTGTTGCCCATGGCGTTCATCCCGGCGGCGGAACGTTACCAGATCATGCCGGCCATCGACCGCTGGGTGTTGAGCGCAACCTTGACGGCGCTGCGCACAAGGGTGCCGGTGCTGGGGGAGATCAGTGTATGCGCCATTAACCTGTCCGGACAGTCGCTGTGTGATGACCACTTCCTGGCATCGGTCGTCGATATGCTCGACGCCTCGTCGATCAACCCGGAGCATATCTGTTTCGAGATCACCGAAACCGCGGCCATCGCGAATCTCACGCGTGCCATGCGTTTCATTACCGTGCTCAAGGGCATGGGTTGTCGTTTCGCACTGGATGATTTTGGCAGTGGCCTGATTTCATTCATGCATCTCAAGCATCTGCCGGTGGATTTTCTCAAGATCGACGGCAGTTTTGTGCGTGACATGGTGAAAGACCCGGTGGATGCGGCCATGGTCGAGGCGATCAACCGAATCGGTCATGTCATGGGTATCCGCACCATCGCCGAAGCGGTTGAGAACCAGACGACCCTCGACGCATTGCGGAATCTTGGCGTCAACTACGCACAAGGCACGATCATCGCCCGGCCGGAACCTTTCGAGGTCGGCGGCCCGCTGCTGGAACCGGGTGGTCTGGTATTCGAGAGCCAACGCTGATTCATCAACCACCTTACCGAGAGACCGATCATGGAATTCAAGAACGTCACCGTCAAACACAAGGCCAACGTCTACCACGGCGGCAAGGTCACCAGCCGCACCGTGATCACTCCGGATGGTGAAATGAAAACGCTCGGCGTGATGCTGCCCGGCATCTACCGCTTCAGCACCCAGGCGCCGGAACGCGTGGATATCACCCAGGGCAAGTGTCGTGTGAAGCTTGCCGATCAACAGGCCTGGAGCGCCTATCAGGAAGGTATGAGCTTCACCGTGCCGGGTAACTCACATTTCGAAATCGAGGTGGACGATCTGCTCGATTATGTTTGTCACTTCGAATAACGGTCTGGGCCATCATCCCGGCGAATGCCGAACCCAGGGAATAATTATGTGTAGGGTTGGTTAGTCGCCAACTGTTAATGTAGATTTACCACCAACTCCCCCTCTCCCGCATCAGCGGGAGAGGGTAAAGGGTGAGGGCGCGCAGTAACCCACCGATCAACTTATTGTTCGGAAGCATTCGGTGCAATTCGCTATGCTCATTGCACCCTACATGTACTGCATGGCGCAATCGTCCGCCGTCCGGGGATCTTCGATCAACGCGATAAGGCGGAATCTGTAGGGCGTCAATGAGCGAAGCGAATTGCGCCGGATGTTTAGCCCAAGCCTAACGCTGGCTACAATCGACAGTCAGATAGTGGTTAAGGCAAGCCGCACGCCGTGCACACCGGGTGCGTAGTAGTCGTGCAGCAACCCGGTTTCCTGAAATCCACAGCCTGCATACAGCTTGCGTGCCGCGCGGTTGTCGGCTTTCACTTCGGCGCGGCAGGCGCTCAGGCCTTCCGCGCGCATCCAGATGAAGCCGGCATCGATCAGGCGCTTCCCCCAGCCCTGTCCGCGCAACGCCGGGTGCACGGCGAGCGAGTACAGCCGTGCCCAGCGGGCGCGCCCGTTGTCCACCTTCAGCCAGCAGCCCATGGCCTTGTCGTCCAGGCTCAGGAGCCAGTGGGCATTGGGATTGTTCAGCAGGTTGCGCAACTGGCGGGGCGAGAACACGCCATCCGCCGCCCCGAAGCACGCCGCCTCGAGGGCGGCAATGCGGTCGAAGTCGGCAGGGCCGGCCTTTCGCAGGCCAATCCAGGCGCCGTGAAGGTCCACTGCGCCAATAACGGCGCCTGGATTGGCGCAACGGACTTTGATAGCAAGGTTGGTCATTCTGGCAACAGGCGACGCAGAATGATTTTTTCGCCGAACATCGCCGGGCGGTAGCTCATCTTGACGCGCCGCAGGTTTTCAAACCCGAGGTCGTCGCCGACGTTGATATAGGTGCAATCGGCGAACACCTTGCTGAACTCGCGGAACAGGTACTGGGCGGCGCCCTGGATGTTGAAGTTGGTCTTCTCGATCAGCACGTTCGCCACATCCCGGTTCAACCGTTCGCCGAAGGTGAAGCCCTCCAGTTTGCCATCGATGAACAGGCTCAGCCCTTTGAGTCCGAGCTGGTCGTAAAGGGTGATGGCACGCTGGATGGCCTTGCGCTCCAGCTCGATGCTGTACACGAAATTCTCGAACGAACCATCCGGGATGGTTTGCAGCCGGTTCTGCATCCAGGTGTTTACCAGGGCGCGCGCCTCGGCCTCGTGTGAACGGCTGAACGGCACGAGCGAATGATTCGGATGAGCGCGGCGGAACTGGTTGATCTCGTTGCGCTTGGTCTTGTAGGCGTTGCCCTTGAGTTCGATCAGGTCCTGGGTGCGGTAGATGTAGTCGGGATTCGTGACTTCCACGTGCCACAGCTCGCCGTTGATGAGCGGCGCGCCGCTGAGCAGATCGGTATCCACGATCTTGAGGAAGTCCTTGTAGACGAAATCAAGGCGCGCTTGCGCGGGCGAGGGGTTGTACAGGTCCATGATCTTTAGGCAGATGCGCAACGCCCGCCCCTGGCGCGATGGCTCGCCGAGCGGTGGCAGCAACATGGTCAGGCCGTTGCCGGTGAGCGCGAACAGGCAATAACAACCCTCGATGATCTGGTAGAAGCCGCTCGTCTGCGCCAGCCAGATGATGTTGTTGGCGAAGCTGTAGTCGGACAGCGCCACGTTCAGGCGCGCGCAGGCCTCGTCGAAGTATGGCTTGGCGCTGTGGTCGAATGGATAGAGCCGGTACTTGCCGGCCACCAGGTAGCGCTTGATCGGGCTTTCGCTGCGGACCGCCGGGTGGACGGCGTTGCCCACCGGGGTGAGGAGGTGGGTGTCCATGACGGTGTTGACGGCGTTCAGCATGGGCGGCGGTCTCCGGGAACGATAATGGAAGCAGAGACGCCGGCGAACGCCGTCATGGGTTTGGGGGGGTCTTCAGTAGTGCGGGGCACAGAGGCTCCTTTGGTTGGGTTGAAGGAATGTGGAAAGCAGGGCTGCACAATGTCCATGGCGCCAATCGTGACGCCTGGAAAAATAACCAAATTGGGGACGCAAAAAACGGGACCAAGCGCCCCGTCGAATTGAAAAGGTAGTTCGGCCCCACGGCTGCGCCGTGACGACCTGTGTACAGCTACTACCGTCAGAAGTATCAGACATGATTGAGGACGTTATTTACCGGTTGCCGCGCCGGTTTGCAAGCGCTTTTTCTGTACCGTCAGCCGGAAGTTTCGAGTGACGGGAGGGCGAAGAATTGCCCGCTCCGGCATGGACGGGTAATCTGAACCCTGACCATCATTCCTGGAGAGTAGACCATGCGCGTGCTGCACACCATGCTCCGGGTCGGCAACCTGGAACGCTCCATTGGCTTTTACACCGGGGTTCTGGGTATGCGCCTGTTGCGCCAGCATGATTACCCGGACGGCAAATTCACGCTCGCCTTCGTCGGCTACGGCCCGGAGTCGGAGCAAGCCGCTATCGAGCTGACCTATAACTACGGTATCGACCGCTACGACCAAGGCAGTGGTTTCGGTCACATCGCCCTGGAGGTGGACGACGCCGCGGCCGCCTGCGCCGAAATCCGGCAGCGCGGCGGCAAGGTAGTGCGTGAGGCCGGGCCGATGAAACATGGCACGACCATCATCGCTTTTGTCGAGGATCCGGACGGTTACCGCATCGAGCTCATTCAGAAGAAGGCGCCGGCCTGACGCAAGGGTGAACCCGGTTTGCCTTCAATCGCGCTGCAGCGCAGCACGGATGCGGTTGCGTGCCGTGGTCGAGAGTGTGGCCATGCCCGCCTGGTCGTCCGACTGCGCGAAACGGCGCGCGACAGCACGCAGGACCTGCAGGTGCTTCTCGAACTGCGTGCAGCCCCGGCAGTAGAGCAGGTGCAGACGCACGGCCAGGCGTTGTCGCCAGGGGAGGTCCTGGTCACAGGCCTTCGAGAGCAGTAGCGAAACTTCCTTGCAGGACAGCATTAGCGATTCTCCGCGGTGGCGCCAAACCAGCGTTGTTCCAGGCATTCCCGGAGGCGCAGACGGGCACGGTGCAGCATGACCCACACGTTCGACGGCTGCGCCGCCAGTGCCTTACACAGCTCCTCGGTGGACAGGCCATCGACCTCGGTCAGGGTAAACACCTGGGCCTGCCGGGCCGGCAGGCCCGCCAGACAGTCCTGAAACACCCGCCAGAACTCGGCCTGTTCGAGGGCATCGTCCGGCCTGGACCAGGCCGTCGGCGGATGCGCCCAGTGGTCTGTGTGTTCGGCAAACAGGGCGTCGATGGCATCGTCCGTGTCCGCGATGTCCGGCAGCGGTGTTTCCCGGCTGTTGCGCCGGAAGTGGTCGATGAGCTTGTTCTTGAGAATGGCGATGAGCCAGGTGCGCTCCGTGGCCTGTCCCGCGAAGTTTTCCTTCGCGCGCCACGCGGCGAGCAGGGTCTCCTGGACCAGGTCTTCGGCGGTCGTCGGATTGCGCACGCGCAGCAGCGCGAAGCGGTACAGGCTGTCGCCATGCTGGTCCAGCCAGGTCGCGGGATCGGAGAGCTTCCCGTGTGCGTCATTCATGCGTGCAATCGTTCCGGAAACCCATGCTGACCGGCATGCTCGCTGATGCGGCTGCGGTTGGCAAGCCGCTCAGACGCGTCGGCGGCGGCGCAGGCGCCTGTAGTGTAGGTCGCCCTTCAGGCCGACATGTCCCCCTGAAGGGCGACCTACACTAGACATCATGTTGCTGAAAAAGTCTTTAAATGAGGTTCGACAGGCTCACCACGAACGGAAAGTAATAATGCTCGCAACACCTCTTTCGTTCGCCCTGAGCTTGTCGAAGGACGCACAAGGAGTTTTTCAGCAATCTGCTAGGTTGGGCGCGTAAGGCAGTCGAGGTAGACCTGCGTGTCTGGCTGGAGGCCATCGCGCCCGGCGCGCCACAACATTTCCCCCAGGCACTCCATCATCCGGTGCTGGGCGGTATGCTCGTCGCCGCACTGGCGGCACAGGCGCGCGTAGTGCAGACGGATGCCGGGCGGCTGATCGATGGCGAGCTGTTCCTCGATGGCGATGTGCATTCCCATGTGCAGGAACGGATTGGCCTCACCCAGCTCCGGCAACCAGTCGCGGTCTTCGCCGGCATCGGGACGGCTGAGCAAGGCATGGTACTCGGGGTGACGCAGCGCCACGGTCACGATGAGCTGTTCCGCGCCAGCCAACGGTTCTCCGGCGCCGTGTTTACGCCAGGCGCGGAAGTAAACCTGGCGCAGCTCGCGCCGGTCCTGGCCGTAGAGCATGGTTCAGGCGGCTGCCCGGCCGCTCACGGCGTCCTCGGCCTCTGTTCCCGACGCGGCCCTACCTCCTTCATCCATGTAGTCGTGCCTCCCGCGGGCCGCTCCTGCGCATCCTTGCGCCCGCGGCATTGGTACATCCCTGTTACTGCACATTTGCACTTCCCTGTGCAGCGTAGAGGCCGAGCACCGCCGAGTACTGATAGAGATGGTTCACGCCATCGAGCGGCGCAATCTCGCCGTTGCCATAGAAGCCGATCACCGGCAAGCCCGGAAAGCGGCTCTTCATCAGGTCGAGGTCGCGGTCACGGTTGCCGTAGAAGTGCGGGCCGCGTCCCATGCACGGGAACAGCAGCGCAAAGTCCGGCGCGTGCCCCAGGTTGCGCACGGCCAGATCGATGGTGTTGCGGAACTCGCGTTCGGCGGTGAGTGCGTCGCGCATCGCCCAGAACAGGCGCTCGCCGGCTGCGAGCGGCACCGCGAAGGTTACCGACTGGTTGCGCAGGTTGGCCGAGACAATGTGGTTCAACCGGTAGCGGCCGTCGCGGATCGCGGTGTCCGGATCGCCAAAGGTGACACCGCCGACAATCATGTGCAACGGTAGCTGGTCATCGCCGCTCACGCTCTGCGGCAATGACTGCACCAGTACATTGAGCGCCGGGTAGTTGCCGAGCTTGAGCACGTCCAGGCCCTGCACTTCAGCGACCACGATCGGGGAGGTGAGCGCGCGCATGCCTTTCGATACCTGCACCACGCCGTGCGCGCCTTCCACCGCGGTGTCCACGCGCCCGCCGTCCAGCACGCGTGTGCCGGACCATACCCGGAACGGCCCCTGGCCGAACAGATCGCCGGACACGGCGCCAATGCGCGGCGCGCCGGTGTCCAGCCATTCGGCGCCCAGACCGGAAGGACTGCACAGGCTGATGACCGGCTCGTCGCCGTCGTTGTCGGCCGCGCCGAGACGCAGTTTGTCGCCGAATACCATGGCGGCCGCGCCTGGCACGTCGAGCAGCCACTCGTCCTCGGTGAGCACCCCGGCGCCGGTGCAGCCGGTGACTTGCAGGCAGCCGGCCGCGCGCGCCGCCGCGCGCAGGGTGGTTTCGGGGCTGGGTGCAAAGTGCGGGGTCAGGAACAGCAGGACGCTGTTGGCGCGCGTCAGTCCGGCGCGTTCGAGGGCGCGCTGCACGGCCAGCGCCGCGAGCTGCGGCTCGGCGCGCGCGCCGCGCGCCAGGCCAGTGGCGACCGGGGCCGTCACAGTACCGGCTCCGTCACGCACCGGCATGCGCGGTGCGCGGAAAACCGGAGGTTGAAATCGGCTGCCCTGCTCATTCGGTTACTTTATCCTTATATGAGCACAAGTCAAAAATCACGCAGCTGCCGCAGCGTGGCTTGCGCGCCACGCAGGTGTAGCGGCCGTGCAGGATCAGCCAGTGATGCGCATCCTGCCGGAATTCCTCCGGCACCACCTTGTTGAGCCTGTCCTCGACGGCGCGCACGGTTTTGCCGGGCGCCAGTCCGGTGCGGTTGGCGACGCGGAATATGTGCGTGTCCACGGCGATGGTCGGGTGGCCGAAGGCGGTGTTGAGCACCACGTTCGCGGTCTTGCGGCCCACCCCGGGCAGGGCTTCCAGTTCCGCGCGCGTTGCCGGCACCTGACCGCCGTGCCGTTCGACCAGCAGCTTGCAGGTCTTGAGGATGTTGCTGGCCTTGGTGTTGAACAGGCCGATGGTTTTGACGTAGCGCTTCAGGCCGCGCAGCCCGAGGTCGAGGATCTGCTGCGGGGTGTTGGCCACCCGGAACAGTTTTTCGGTTGCCTTGTTGACACCCTTGTCGGTGGATTGCGCCGAGAGAATCACGGCAATGAGCAGTTCAAACGGCGTGGTGTAGCGCAGCTCGGTGGTTGGCGCCGGATTGGCCTGTTTCAGGCGCAGGAACAGCTCGCGGCGGTCGGCGGTGTTCATGCGGGACTCAACCGGAATTTTTCGGACGCGCAGACTTTTTGGCGCGCACGCGCGCCACGGCGGCCTGGATCTCGGCGCGCATGCGTTTGCGTTCGTCGGTCACGAGCCTGTCTTGAGCCTGTCGAAGGGACGCGCTGGCGTTCCTCACCGCGCGCGGCGCTTTAATCTTCTTTTTCAGGCGCGCCAGCCGCGCTTCGGTGCGCACGCGCCAGCGTTGCACCTCGGCGCGTGTGTACTCCGGCCAGGGGCTGTCGGAACCCGCTGGCGGCATGACCGGCACGAGCGCGATGCAATCCACCGGGCAGGCCGGCAGGCACAGCGCGCAGCCGTTGCATTCGGCATCGAGCACGGTGTGCATGAGCTGGCGCGCGCCGAGAATGGCGTCCACCGGGCAGACGTCCAGGCACTTGCGGCAGCCGATGCAGGCCGGCTCGTCGATCACGGCACGCTGGCGCGGCGTGCGCGGGCCGAATGCCGGGTTGAGTGGTTTGGGAAGTGTGTCGAGCAGCTGTGCGAGCGCGGCGATGGTCACGTCACCGCCCGGCGGGCACTGATTGAACTCGGCGCCGCCGCCGGCAATCGCCTCGGCATAGGCACGGCAGCACGGATAGCCGCAGCGGGTGCATTGCGTTTGTGGCAGCCAGGCGTCGATTGCTTCGGGAGTAAGCGGCATGGGACAGGTGCAGTACAGGTACAGGCCGCAGCAGTATGGCGTGGCCCGCCGGATGTGGCAATAATGACTGGACGAACGAAGCGGGCGACATTCATGCTGGCCCGCGGCCACGGGGATTGGTACATCAGGAGCTGAACACGATGCACAAGGATGGATTTGGCGCGCGCGGTGGCTGGTGGGTGGTGGTACAAATCCCGCTGCTGTTGCTGGCCTACCTGATCCCGGGCTGGACCGGCAATCACTTCACGGGCAACCTGGTGCCCACGCTGAACTATGCTGGCCAGGCGCTGCTGATCGTCGGAGCGCTACTGACGTCTGCCGGTGTTGTCTCACTGGGCCGTTGGCTGACACCGTTCCCGCAACCCTTGCCGCAATCGCAGTTGCGCACCACGGGCGCCTATGCGCTGGTACGCCACCCGCTCTACAGTGGCATCCTGTTCATGGCCGTTGGCTGGTCGCTGCATTCGCTCAGTGTCGCGGGTTTGGCATTCGATGCCGTGCTGTTTGTGTTCTTCGACCGCAAGGCGGCGCGCGAGGAGATCTGGCTGGCCGGGAAATTTCCCGGCTACGCCGCTTATCGCCAGCGGGTGAAGAAACTCATTCCATGGATTTACTAAGGCAGTTCATGCGGGAGGCGGCCCATGAGTGAACACAAATGTCCCTTCAGCGCGCCGCTCGTCACCCGGCAGTTCGGTTGCACGGTTTCTCAGGAAGTCATTCACCGGGGAGGCACCGAGATCAATTGCACGGATGCCGCCGCCCACGCCCGCTGCGACCGGTTGTTTCAGCGCCTGAAGGCGGAAGCCTTGCCGGCCTTCGGTGTCGAGGATGATCTGCTCAGCATGCCGCACAGCGTGCTGGTGAAAATCCAGTACGGCGGGCTGCTCGGCCTGCAGCGCCTGCTGCAGGCCACACCGCAGGTGGCCGAGCGGGTCGAAGATGTCCGGACGCTGGTCGCCGAGGCCGCTCTCCGGTTCGGCGACCAGCCGCCGTGCGCACCGCTGGTGGAAGACATCACCGCGTTCAAACCGCGCGCCCGGCGCGGACACTGAGGCCGGCGGCAGCGGCCGCAGCAACTTGGCGGGAGGCATCCTGGCAGGGCCAGGATGCCGGCATATACAGTGTCAGAATTAAATCCAGTTCCAGCGCATCGCGCCGGAATAACTCAGGCGTCCGGATAGTCCTTAATACAAAGGTCAACTACGGCCACTAAGCGGGCCTGGTTCCGGGAGGGATGGATGCATTATTCGACTATGCCAATTCAGACGCGTCACAGCACTGTGCGGCGGGGCGGGTGGGGCCGCCTGCTTGCATTGCCGCTGTTGATAGTCTGCACGCTGGCCTGGGGCGAGCTGGCCGGTCTCGACAAGCCGGCCGACGGCGAGGCCATGCAGGATCGGGTGGATGCCGTCAGCCGGCAGATTCGCACCCGCCCGGATGCGCCGGAATTGTATGTTCAACGCGGCGAGGCCTTCTTCAAGCTGCGCGAATTCGACAAGGCCATCGACGACTTCAGCACCGCCATCCGCCTGGACGATCGTCAGGACGACGCCTGGTTCGGGCGTGGCATGGCGCTTGCCCGCAATGGCGAGATCGACAAGGGCATTGCCGATCTGGGCGTGTACATCCAGCGCCATCCGAACAGTTCCCTGGCCCACACCAAACGCGGCGTGCGTTATTTATGGAAAGGCGACGAGGCGAATGCCGAGAAGGATTTTGTCCGGGCGATTGCGCTCGATGCGCGCAATGCCGAGGCGCACGACGACCTGGGCGTGATCCGCGCGCGGCGCGGCGACTATGACAAGGCCGCGGAGCACTTCACTACCACCATCCGCATCGACCCCAGCTATCAGAAGGCGTATCACAACCTGGCGATGGTCTACTACCTCGTTGGCCGTGAACCGCAGGCGCTCAGGGTGGTGAACGAGTCGCTCCGGCTCGCGCCGGCAGACCGGAACGGATTACTGCTGAAGGGCAGCATTCTCGAATCACTCGGCCGCCACGAGGAGGCCCGGCGGATCCGCGAGGAAGCGGAATTCCTGCCGGCCGGGAATTGGTCGGAGCAGATGCCGGTGCGGTAGAACGGTCCACTGTGTTTTTATTGTTCGAATCCAACAGAACCAAAAGGAGCCAGCATGCCAATTCGCTTATCGCTCGCAGCCACTGCACTGTTGCTCGCTGCGTTTTCCGTCTGGGCAGCAGACGCGCAGGTCATACGAATTGAAACCGATGATGACCATGTGACGACATGGAACCGGTTCGCAAAAAAGGCCTACGAGCTGCATCAGCGCCAGATCGCCGGCCGCGAGGTTCGCCGGACAGTGGAGACCGGGGAGTATCACGGCGCGGCGGCGCGCGGGTACGGGTACAAGGAGACCAGCTATTACGATGTGCGCACCGGCCTGCTGTTGAGCCGGGTGCGTTTCGACCGTGACCGGCCGGAGATCCTGCATATTGTCGAAGTCTTCATTCACGACCCGCAAGGTCGCGTGATACGTGACTTCTCCTCGATCTACCTGCCCATGGCGCAAAATGCGCCGATCCGCACGTTCATCAATGTGCATCGGTACAACAACGGCCTGCATGCCTATCGGCAGTTCGATGCATCCGGCGAGCGCATATATGAAGAGTGCAAGGGCAGGCACGCCGGTCAGCTGGTCGAGATTTCCCTGGAGCAGCAGGATATCGATCCACCCGCGACCGCAACGGGCGCCTATCAGGCCTGTTTTGCAGGAGTGCAGGAAACGGCGGGTGCCTACCTGGTTCCGCACTGAGGCACGAATCCATAGCGAGAGCATGCAGCTTCCGGGGACAACCCGCCGCTGCGCGAAAAACTCAGGGTGACTCGCTACAGTTCGTCGAGCGGACTATCGAGTGCCTGCGGTCCATGGCGCAGCGCCTGAAAGAGATTACTGTAATCGTCGCGCCACAACGGCGCGGGTGGCGGAACCTTCGTGTCAGCTGCCTGTACGATCGCCGGAGTCTGCAGCGTAACGGCATCGCGCGCGAGCAGCACCCAGGTGCTGTGAAAGCTGGCATCGTCGCTGTCGGTATCAATCACGGTCGCGGCAAGCCCGAAGTGCCGGGCGATCCGCCAGACAACCGGCACCAAGTCGAGGTAACGATTGCTCACATGAATGGCGAGCACGCCGCGTGGCGCCAGATGCGCGAGGTACAGCGCCACCGCCTCGCTCGTCAGCAGGTGCACCGGTATCGCATTGCTGCTGAAGGCATCCACGGCGAGTACATCAAAGTCCTGCGGGCCG
>Ga0105101_10000728_pt1 | contig 13900 bp, 11 predicted proteins | sample PPLLak21cMay2015_2_FD_87037 | JGI IMG/M metagenome (GOLD analysis project Ga0105101, IMG submission 87037) | Freshwater sediment microbial communities from Prairie Pothole Lake near Jamestown, North Dakota, USA - PPLs Lake P8 Core (1) Depth... | ecosystem: Environmental > Aquatic > Freshwater >... | reverse complement strand
CGATGCCCACACCCATATCTGCTGGGCCGGTTCCAGGGCCGGCGACTATGCCATGCGGCTGGCCGGGAAAACCTACATGGATATAGCCAGGGCAGGCGGCGGCATATGGAGCACCGTGACCAAAACCAGGGAAGCTCCGTCGGAAGACCTGACGGAACTAACGGTGATGCGGGCGGAACAAATGCTGCAGCGCGGCGTCACCACCATCGAGGTCAAGAGCGGATACGGGCTCGATATAACGAACGAATTGAAAATGCTGGAATGCATCCGGCAGGCGGATCAAAAAGCGGATGCTGACCTGATCGCCACCTGCCTTGCCGCCCATATAAAGCCAAGGGATTTTAACGGATCAGCCCTGGAATATCTTCAATGGATCGTGCGTGAACTTCTGCCACTGGTAAAAGAAAAAAACCTGAGCCGGCGGATCGATATCTATATCGATGAAGGCGCCTTTACTGCTGAAGATGCAAAATATTACCTGGGAGAAGCAAAGAAACTGGGTTTTAAGGTTGTGGTGCACGCTGATCAGTTCAGCCGCGGCGGTGTTGGCGTTGCCGTTGAATTGGGAGCCATGAGCGCTGACCATCTCGAAGCTTCGACCGATGAAGAAATTAAGCTTCTGGCTAAAAGCAACGTGATTGCTGTTGCACTTCCCGGCGCTTCGCTGGGACTGGGCGTCAACTATGCCCCGGCACGGAAACTGCTGGATGCTGGTGCCACACTTGCCATTGCATCCGACTGGAATCCGGGATCGGCACCCATGGGAAACCTGATCACAGCAGCAGCCATACTGGGCATTAATGAAAAACTCACCATGGCCGAAATACTGGCCGGCATCACCTGCAGGGCGGCCACAGCGTTGGGTCTGACTGACAGGGGAATCCTGAGGCCCGGTATGCAGGGTGATTTCATTACTTTTCCCTGTTCCGATTACCGGGAGATACTCTATAACCAGGGCAGCATGAACCCTGATACGGTATGGAGAAAAGGTAAAAGAGTAGTCGGGTGACAAATGATAATTACCGGATCATGACTCCCTGACTGCAAGACCTGCCTGCCCTGCCTACCGGCAGGCAGGCTGCAAGATTGAACGACTTTTTTTATTTTGACGGTTAACATTTTATTTATGTTTTTGTTATTCTGATAAGTTTTTGATCAATGAACGTCAAAAATGTAATTTTATAATAATAATCACCAGCGATGAAAACAAAACCGGAAAACAGCTTCACCCGCCGGAGCTTTATTAAAACATCAGCAACGGCAGCAGTGGGAATGAGCCTCATCCCTTCATTGTCAGCTTTTAAACCACACAATAGTCTTATGACCCGTAGTTTTGGCCGGTTAAATCACGAGGTTACCACCTTCGGTCTGGGTGGACAGGCTTCCATCCAGTGGACACCGGAAGATATGGATCCCGTTGCCATTATCCTGAAAGCTTTTGATAAAAAGATCAATTACTTCGATACGTCCAACCTGTACGGACCCAGCCAGATGAATTACGGCAAGGCTTTTAAAAAGCTGGCGCTGGTGCCCGGCCTGTCAGGTTACAACGAAAGCCTGCGGAAATCCATTTTCCTCACCTCAAAAACACATATCCGATTTGCCAAAGGCGATCTGAAAGTGGAAGGGGTGGGAAGCTGGACCAATGGCCAGCCCGGTTCGCATACTATTGATGACATCAAACGCAGCCTTTCCCAGATCTTTGGCGACGGCAACGGATATTATCCCGAAGGAGCGTATCTCGATATGGTGCTGCTGCACAGCATATCCAGCAAAGCCGAGGTGGATGCCGTATATGAAGGACTTTACGATACCGACAGCAAGGCCGAGAGGATCGGCACGCTGGCCGCTTTGCGCGATTACCGCGACGGCACCAATCTCACCGGACTGAATCCGAAGGAAGAAAAACTCATCCGTCACGTTGGCTTTTCAGGGCATTTTGATGCAGGGGTTATGATGGACCTGATCCGACGCGACCGGGACAACCTGGTGGAAGGCATGCTGGTGGCCATCAATGCCAATGACAAGCTGAATTTCAACATGCAGCATAACGTGATTCCCGTGGCAGCGGCAAAAAACATGGGCATCATCGGGATGAAGGTCTTTGCCGACGGGGCCATGTATACCAAAGGCGCCCACTGGTCGAACCAGCCCTCACACGTTGTCAGGCAGTTAGGCAGCAAGGAACTGCCTTTCCGGCCGCTGATAGAATACTCGCTGACCACCCCCGGGATCAGCACCCTCATCATCGGTATCGGACAGATATCGGATAATCCGCAGGAATGCCAGCTTTCGCAAAACATCGACGCAGCACAGATCAGGCCTGACGGACTAAGCGAGGTTGACAGATTGGCCATTGAGAAAACGGCTGCCAGTGTGAAGGAAGGAAAAACCAATTATTTCCAGTCGGAAAAAGGAGGACTTACCGCCGTGAATAATACCAGGATTGAAAAAACCGGCAGCCAGCAGGTGCGGCTGACATGGGATACGGCTTATGCAGGCAGCAGCCCGGTAGAATCTTATGAAGTATGGCGAAACGATAAAAAGGCAGGAGAGGTTAAACATATGCCACAAACAACCCAAAAACCGTTTGTGTTTGAGGATGCAATTACGGACACAGGGAAGAATGAGTACAAAGTAGTGACGGTCGACAGGCAGGGGAAAAGGGCGGAGACAGAAAAGATTGCCGTAATTTAGAGGCATAGGCTAACATTGAAATTAAGCATGTTTTGCCTGTGCGGGGAGGCGTCCTCTTATGCCTTTTGCCTTTTGCCTTTCCCTAAACTCATTACCCCTGTTTCTTTATCCTATACCTGTCCTTGTCCGCAAAAAAATCTATTGCCCTGGTTCTTCTTTTGAATACTGCCGAATGTTTCACTTTGTCGGGAATTGAATAACAATCCCCGTCTTTATAGGTATGGGTAACCCCTCCCACGGTCAGTTCCATCTCCCCTTCAATAACCATCCCCCACTGGGCGCAATGCGAATGCTCAGTAACCCTGCCGTCTGGCCCGATGTCAAAAAACACGACCTGATGGTCCACGGCCTGAAGAACCCAACCCCTTATTCCATGGAACGGGATATCCGCTTCCGGCAATGTTTTTATCATTTCTTCATAAAGAAAACGAACGTTTTCACCTGATGTCATGATCTGGCTTTTTTAATTTTTTTTTCAGTATCGTATTCCTGTTTTAAAAACCTTAACAAAGAACTACCCTGTTTATAAACATCCTGTAACCAGTAATGATCACCCTGTATCAGGGATTGCATCAAAAGGATTCGGTTGTAAAGTTCCCTTATAACCAGAGATTCCGGGAGTTTCGGTTCTATATTAATCATTCTCAATAACTTAAAATCAACAGACCTAATTTCAAGATCTATAATTGCCTGAAAGGACATGGCATTATAATCAAGCTGTTCGCGATGTGATTCAAGATCTGAATAATATATAATAATGCTGTCCAGAACCGTTTTATCCCTGATAAGCCTTAATCCCCCTGAATTCCTGAGTTGAGAAATGGTGATATCCCTTGATTCAAACCCGGAATATGTAGTGAGGTATCGGGTGCAATAAGTATAAAACCTGCCGGCACTGATTGGTGAAGCAGTATCCTCCATCATCCTTAACAAACTGTCAATACCTTTTATCTGCACGGCCAATTGAAAGATAATATTTTGAGCTGAAGCGGTATCTTCCTCAATATCCCTTATCATGCTGGCAATATACTCTTTTTCCTTGTTCCTGTCGATTTTGTTCTCCCGCAGGTTATTGGCAAAGAAACCTCCGCTGATGGCCAGAAATATCAAAATGAATTCGAAAAGAAAGTCCGTGAATTTCTTACCCGGAAGAATTTCATTGGAATGATCAGACCTTTTATCAACTTGTTTTTCGCCGGCATTCACAGCGTCATTTTCTTCCGCCTGCTTATGATTATTGGGTGGCAGGGATTTTTTCATGATTTCCCGAAGTTTTAGGATTAGGGATATGCAATATAAATAAAAATCATTAAAACTTATCTTTGGTGCTGGTCATAATTGGATTTTTTAACGGTTGATTAGTTTCTTCTGAAACCAATATTAAAGATCAATATACTTTTCCAAATGATTTTTTTATTACTTTCAAAGCTTTATTTAAAGCCGGGTGAGATCAATATTAAAGGAAAGTAATCCTCGGTCTTGCAAGAATTGTATGTTACCTGATTTCAAATAATTTTATCATCTCATGAAAAATAAGAAAAATCCTTCAAATAAGTTGGAACGCCGTGATTTCCTGAAAATGGTGTCACTCACAGGCGTGGGAGGAATCATCGCTTCAAAAAGTGTTATTGCTTCTGCCTGTTCACCAAAGACTACCAGCAAGGTTGTGGTATTAACCAACACCAAAGCTACCGACAAAACAGCCAAAACCATCAACCCCGACGTGGTCAAAAACATGGTTGATACCGGCATAAAGAGCTATACGGGAATTGATGATGTCGGGCAGGCCTGGAAAAGCATTTTCCCCGGGATAACGGTCAACAATATTATTGGCTTAAAAGTGAACACCTTGTTTTCAACCCGCAATGTAGGCACCCATCCCCAGGTTGCTAAGGCTGTTGCAGACGGACTAGCCCAAATGGAATTCGACGGCACAAAATTTCCGGAGAACAATATCATCATTTTTGATTTTCACAATAATTATCTGACTACTCAGGGGTATACCATTAACAGAACAGAAACCGGAGTTCGTTGTTTTCCTACATCATCTTATACTACGGAAGAATATGATATCAGCGGCGTTTCCATCAAGCTCAGTAAAATTATCACCGAAACCATCAATTATATGGTGAACATAGCTTATCTCAAGCAACATTTTCTCTCCGGTATCAGCCTTTGCCTGAAAAACCATTACGGTTCTATTCAGAATCCAGAGGTCAGCGCTTTATTGCACGATTCGACCCGTTGCGGAAGTCCGTATATCGCAGCCATCAGCGCGCTGGAGCCTATCAGATCAAAACAGAAATTTTGTATCATCGATGCCCTTTACGGCGTCACCGCTAACGGACCTTCAGGTGCTCCAACCGTTAATCCGGATAAAATCCTTATGGGACAGGATGCCGTTGCCACTGACAGCATTGGAAGAGAACTGCTGAAATCGCTGGGATTACCTACGGTTCAGGTCAATAAAACAGTGCATATTGATGTTGCTGCCTCAACCTATTCACTGGGAACGAATAATCTAAGCGAGATTGAGGTAGTGAATCTTGATACTACTGCCGCAGGAATTGATGGATATAATGCAGATACGGCCAAAACCTTTGTAAACAGCCCCAATCCTTTCAGCGACAACACCGAAATAAGCTTCTTTCTCACAACAGCGGCACATGTCCAGATTAATATCTATTCCTATACGGGAAAACTGGTAGCTAAGATCATGAATAAAAAGCTTGGGGAAGGTTTCCATGCGGTATCCTGGAACGGTCTGGGATCTTCCGGCAGCAGCCTGCCCGACGGCGTATACCTGTGTGAGCTGAAAACAGGCTTAAGTTCACAGTCCATTATGATGCAGAAATTCGCCAACCAATAGCCCAAAAATCATGCACACCTTTAAGATAAATATCCTGCTTGCTGCAATCCTTTGGTTCATGGCGGGTTGCACAAAAGACACCGGCAACAAGGAAACCCTTACCATAGAAGATATGCTGGTAAAGAATAATGAGATTACCGGTTGGGTGTATTCAGGTTCAGGCTGGATTGCCAACAACAGTTCAGAACTGACACAACAAATTAACGGCGGAGCCGAATTATACATCAAGCATGGATTTACGGAGGCTGCCAGCCAGTTGTACCATGGGACCATCAACGATATCAGCTGTGAAATTGTGCTTACCATTTATAATCTTGCCACGAATGAAAATGCTGTTGCACTTTTTGACGATCCCGATCTGAGTCTGACAAGCGCACTGACCTGGTCCGATAATCCGGCCGGAACAGTTGCAAAATATATCCGCTACAGCGGCCTGTCGCAGATTCTGTGCTTTTACAGGAGCAACTACCTGGTTTATTTTACACTGGATTTCGACACGGAAGAAAGCCTTAATATCCTTAAGCAATTTGGCTACAACGTGGATGAAAAAATCAAGCAGGTATCCGACTGATTTGTACACTGTTTTTCATGCGTTAATATGAAGAGAAGGTATTTCATCATTTCAGGAGCAGGAGCAATACTGGCATCATTCTTACCGGTCCGCTTGTTCTCAAACTCCGGCATTACTTCCACCGTGTATGAAATAACCGGTGATCCGGCGTCCGCAGTAAAAAAGCTATTTGCTGCCCTGGGAGGTATTACGAAACTTATCGATGGCGATTTGTCAGCAGCTTCTGTTCTGGTAAAACCTAATCTTTGCCTTCCTCATAATGACTCAAACGGTACCATTACCTCTGTTGCTTTGGTAAAAGAAGTTTGCGAGTACCTGATCAATGAAGGTGTCGGCAGGGTTATTATCGCTGATCATACACTGCAGACTTCCGATAAATTTGAAACAAACCAGATTGTAACCTATGCCCGCAGCAATCCCAAAATTAGCCTGATACTGGCCAACGAACAACGCTATTTTGCACCCCGTCAACTGGAAGGCAAGGTGCTCAAAAACACAGAAACATTGAAAATCCTTGAAAAAGTAAACTGTTTTATCAACCTTGCCACAGCCAAACACCATAATGCCACTCACGTAAGCCTGGCCATAAAAAACCTGATGGGTATCGTCTGGGACCGGAAAGTCTTTCATACAGAAATTGATTTGGATCAGGCCATAGCCGACCTTGCAACTGCGATCCACCCCCGGTTGAATATCATCGATGCCAGCAGGGTTTTGCTTAACAGGGGTCCTGTCGGTCCCGGTCCTCTTGAAAAACCAGCTAAAATATATGCCAGCACCGATATCCTTGCCGTGGATGCTGTTGTAACTTCGGGCTATAACTTTGGGGGCAAATCGATTTCGGCAAAGGAGGTTGCTCATTTATGGGCAGCCTATAAGAACGGAGTGGGTGAAATTGATCCTGACAAAATAGATGTTGTACAGCTGACTGCATAATACCTGCCGGAGCATAGGCAGGATTGGCCTATTTTTAACTTTTCGGAGTGGCCTTAATATTAATAAATGTTTTTTCAAATTGTCAAAGTAGAATTGAAATTATCCCGTCATCCTGGTAGTGAATTGTCACATAGGTCCCATGAAATACCGTACAACGGTTCCCTGTAGAGCCCTTCTGCTGGCGTTTATCGCACTTTGTTTGTCCTGTCCCCGCCTTTTCCCTCAAGCCACACAACTCAACCTGAAAAAGGAATTTCCCCTGCTGAAAACCGGCAATGACGTTTGGATCGGAACACCCGGAGGCCTTTACCAGTATAAAAGCATGGATGATTCTTATAAACTGTACACCATTCCCGGTAAAGAAGGGAATGAAATACGGTACCTCTATTATGACAACGAATGGCTTTGGTGTATTCTTGACACCGGACTGGCGGTTCTTCAAACCAGGTTGAACCAGTGGATGGTATTTGATAAACAATCAGGTCTTCCGTCTGACCGGATAAACGGAATCGCTTTTACCGGTGATTATGTATGGACAGCAACGGATAACGGGGCAGCCCGCTTTGACAGGCTTATTGAAGAATGGGAATGGTACGGAACCGAAAAGGGAATTCCCGATTCAAACCTGGTAAAAATTCTGGTATATGATAAGAATATATGGTTTGTAACACAAAAGGGCTTTTCAGAATATGATCCGCAATTTGAGAAATGGAGGCATTTTACCGTTCCTGAAAACCAGCAAATCCTTATTGCAGAAGCCTTTGAATTTGGAAACCATCTGTGGTTCCTTACCAATAAAGGGCTGATTAAATTCAATCCTCAGCTGACCAGCCAGGAATTTTTTTTCAATGAGGCCCTGAACTCAGATAACCTCGTAAATATGCTGTACGAGGAGGATATCATCTGGGCCTTATGCAGCAATAAACTCTATTATCTGCAATCAGAAAGCCAGGTTTTAAAGGAGTTTGAAGGCAATTATTACCTCACCGGCTATACCCCGGTCAATTTCAACCTCGACGCCGGTGAAATATGGGTATCGACCGATAAAAATATGTTGCAGTGGGACCGTTCTGCCAAAACCTGGAAGATCGTCGATTATGCGTCTGGATTATCGGATTCCGCCTATGCCAATATATATACCGGCGGAGGCATGACTTTACTGGTCAATGATAATATTATCGATTACAAATTAAACACCGGGGGTCTCTGGAAAAAGTTTACACTGATCACCGGCACAGGTTCCCGAAAGACCGGCAGCCGTTATTTCTTCAACAATCTTTTCGATAATGAAGAGGGAGGTTATATAGCCCTTAGAAGTAATGAATTACGGCTTGACGGGTCAAGAGCAACCTACGTTTACAACAAAAGTTTTGACGATAGAATAACCTCAGGAGAACGCCTGGACATAAAAAGCCAGTTAACACTGGGTAAAAATCATACTGTATATGGATTTTACAATAACATTGATTACAGTGAAACCATGTATGGATTGAGATATAAGAGCACGGCATTAAAAGAACCGGTACGTGAAGTGAATCTGGGTGATTTCAGAAGAGATCCGGGATCCATCCCGTTTGGTGAGAATGCAAGCATTTTTGGGGCCAATGTCTGGTTGCAGGCTGGTAAAAAGACGGAACGGTTTAAAAGAAGTCTCTTCAGCACCAAAGCTTCAACGGGACAACTGAGGTCACAGAAAGAATTTGAATTCTACCAGGGAGCCACGACAACATTTCATGAAGACATTCATGATATAAGTTATCTGAAAAATGTCTTTTTCTCCATTCCCAACCTGCCGGACAATCAAACTCCGGAACAAATTGAGATTTATCTGGATGATAAAAATCCTTCCGGCAATACTGAAAATACACAGGAACACACAACGATTGGAGGTATTACAGGAGATTTTGACAGGCTTATTGAGACCGAGGATTATTATTTTCATACAGGATTTAAAGCACTGAAAATGAATGCAACGATCCTTCCCGGATACACCCTGGTGATAAGATACAGACTGAATGGCCAGTTACATGAAGAGATCCTGCAGGATAACGGACTAACATCAGCAAGACAAAATATCTATTTTCTGAATGGTCTGCTCATTATTCCCAATTCCTTCAGTATGGAAATCGCAGATAGTCTGAATGCCATTCAGCATCTTTATGATTATGGCATCGATGCAGATCACGATGGATTCGTTGATCCCGGTTGGATCGATTACGAAAACGGATACCTGACATTTCCCGGTCCCCTTCCCTTCCCTGGTATCATCTATGATTCATTGGCCCAATCAGTCTATCATTTCAGCGTGAAATTCGAAACCAGGAGAGCATTGATAAAGCTAAAGCATAAAGACCTCGTTCGCGGAACCGAGACGCTATCGCTCGACGGCCTGATCGCGGCACAAGGATCTGACTACGTGCTGGACTATACCAACGGAACGCTGGTATTTGTCAAAGAAGGCGTTGTCAACATTGATACCCGGATTGAAATTGAATACGAATATTATCTGGGTACACAGAACAACAGGATAAACAGTGTATCTGTGAATTTCAGTCCCGGCGATAATTTTTATGTCCAGGCTGACTTGTTAAATTTTAACAAATCGGCCACCCAATCCGGCGATTCAGCTGCGAATCTGATAAGCCTGCATAGTGAAATGCGGAAGAACTTTGGTGAACGTATTGATACGAGACTTATTACCGGTATTGCCTATCAGGCTGACAGCAATAAATTTTCAGGGGCCTATCTAGAGGGATTGTTAAGCTCATCAAAGTTTCGGGTTCAGTCGAAGTATACGAATTATGATAAATGCTATTCAAATCTTTACGAACCGCAAAGCTTGATCGGAAGAACCAGAAACAGCCTGCAGCTTTTTGCAAGTGCAGATCCGTTAGACTTTTTACGGCTGACCGGTGAATGGAAAAAAGAAGAAGCCTTTGCGGAAAGCCCCGGCAGGACACCTCAAAACCAACTTGGCAATTACGCCATACTGATTCACAGGAAAAACCTGCCCTCCTGGAACATCAGCTATCAGGATATCAAAACACAATCAGATTCGGGGAAAAACGAGAAGTATTTTCTGACCAATCAACTGGAGTACCAGGTACCTGAAAACCTGCTTCATTATCTTTTAATAAAAAATTTGAAAATTCAGGCCTATCTCAGACAGGGAAAGCAATCGGGACAGGAAATGCTGGGAACTGACCACCAACGGTTTAATCATAAATATATCCGGGTTAATTCAAATTTCACCGATCAGATCGCGGGCTCCTTTTTCTACCGCAGAAATGATTATTTCAATGACACCGTTCAGACAAATAATAATTTGTTATCCCGCAATGAGCATGTTTTAATCAACTTTTCGCAGGAGCAATGGCGTGTATTGCAGATTAATCTGAGTGCTGAAAACACGCTGGATCAAAATCCCGTGAGAAACAGCGGATTTACCAGTGCCCGGATCAATAATTTTTCACAGGCCAATTTCCGCTTTTCCCCCGGACAAATCTGGAAGAAACTAAATCCGTTATTCTTCGAATTCAACGTCAATCATTCGGCGACTGCATGGGGAACAACTGACAAATCGACCCGGCAATACCTCTGGCAATTTTATAACAATGACAGGAGTCTGCTGGACTATTCCCGGAAGAATTCCAATTATTATGTAAAGAATGAATTCCGTCCTACATCAAAAATAATCCTTTACAGCCTTGTCGAATGGAATAATCTTACCATCAGAAATGGCGCCAGCGAATTGGAGCAGTTATACAGGCGCTGGAATGAAAAGCTTGAATTAAAGCTGGGATATACGTTGCGACTGATCCTGCAGTACAAACAGTATTACCAGGACAGAAGCCATTCAAGAATATACAAGTATTATGAACCATCTGCATGGATTGAACACCGGTGGAACAGCAGCTTACAGGACATTGTGAATATTCAGTACCGGATCAGCAGCATAGAGGAAAGCAATCTCCTTTCTAACGGTACAAACTGGGTCATCGGTTACAACATAATATGGAGAAAAGAGAAATTTATCGGATTGAAGCGACTTGAGATACGCAATGACATTGCAGAAAACATCGCACTAACAGAAGGGGACAACGGGAATAAGAATTACCTGCTTACCAACAGTACATCGGTTGACCTCTATCCGTTTTATTCGGCTATTATCCGGTTTCAATTGCAGTACCGGAACAATTATGATCTGTTGTTTTCAACCAATACCTATGATGATTTTGCTTACAACTTTAAGTTTATCCTGAGATTTTAATAAGGCTCGGTTTTCAGGAGCTTATCAGCGATCTGAAAACCGAAAGCCGAATTATCCCGATAGCGAAGCGTATCGGGATCGGGTCAATTCCCCGTTGCTTGCGGAGGATTTGATTTCAGTATTTGGTTTTAATATCCCGACTGATTACGGCGGGATAGTTTATTAATATCCCCATACCTATCAAAATTGTTTTAGTAATTCAATCCTCTTTTCAATCGGCGGATGGGTTGAAAAAACACCGGCGAGGGAAAAACCGCTTATGCTGGGCTGCTTTTCTTTAGGGTTGTCAATAAACATCTGCGCCACATCTTTGCGGTTGACGGCTTCGATACACGGGTCCTTCGATATCTTTTCCAGGGCTGAAGCCAGGGCCAGCGGATTTTTTGTCAGCTCCGCGGCACCGGCATCCGCCATATACTCACGCTTCTTCGAAAGGGCAAACCGGAAGATGCTGGACAACAAATACCCTACTGCGGCCAGCAGAAAGGCGATCAGCACCAGCCTGCCGTCTTTTTTCCCACCCCGGCTTCCGCCGCCAAATCTTACGGTACGCATCAGCGCTTCGGTGAGAAAGGCAAAGATCCCTACGAAAATAATGGAAACGATCAGTAACCTTACATCACGGTTCCTGATGTGGGTGAGCTCATGGGCGATAACTGCTTCCAACTCCTCGTCATTGAGCTTGTCGATAATCCCGCGTGACAGGGATATGGTGTAACTCGACGTATTAATGCCGCTGGCAAAAGCATTCAGCGAATCATCCCCGATGACGTTGATCCCGGGCATTTTCATACCGCTGCTGATGCAAAGGTTCTCCACCAGATTGTATACCCTTTTGTTTTCCATACGCTCCAGCGGAGCCGAACCGGTTGCTTTCCTGATCATGGCTGAATGTGAAAAAAAGGCGATCACAAACCAGGCCAGAACGCCTGCCGATACCCAGGGGATGAACCTCAGAAAGTCCCTGGTGGTAAAATACAACCGTTGTTCAGTCTGTTCCTGAATGAAATAAAAAAAGATCCATACCAGCACAAAAATAACGGCCGGAAACAAGATCAACAATATTACCGATTTTATATTGTTCTTCCAGATCTGGCTATGGAGCCCGACATATTTCATCCCAGCTTAAAAGTTTAATTTGGGAGCTTCTTCAGATTTTTCCCGCATTTCCGTACCCAGGTCAAACATGGGTTCACGCCTGAATCCGAACATACCGGCAAGGATGTTGGAAGGAAATGTCTCCACTGCATTGTTGAGCTCTTTGGTGGCGGAATTGAAAAATCTGCGCGCGGCAGCCAGTTTATTCTCTATATCAGATATTTCTTCCTGCAGCTGAATAAAATTCTGGCTGGCTTTCAGATCGGGATAAGCCTCAACAGCCACCTTTAATCCCTGCAAAGCACTGCTAACCTGCGATTCAGCAGCAATTTTCTCATTGATGGTCGTTGCCTGCAAAGCGTTGGCACGGGCATTGGTAATGTCGGTGAGCACAGTGCTTTCATGTTTCATATAGCCCTTTACCGATTCCACCAGCTGGGGAATCAGATCGAGCCGTTGCTTTAACTGCACATCGATATCTGCAAAAGCGTTTTCGCGGTTGTTTCTCAGCTTTATCAGTCTGTTATACAGTCCGATAGCGAGGAGTACCAGAACGACAAGAATAACAATAATGGCTAAAAACATATCTTTAATTTGTTGATGAATAATAAAGCTAATTTATGATTTTCCCCGGATTCTCAATAATGAAAAAAGTCACTTCCTGCCGGACGGGCAGGGATGAATTATTATCGTTCACATATCACCAAACCGTTTCATCGCCTCGGAGAGGATGGCCGCGGTGGCTGTGGCGCCGCAACGGGATGCCCCCGCGTCTTTCATCTTCAGCAGGTCATCGAGCGTGCGAACACCACCGGCTGCTTTCACCTTTACGTTTGGGCCAACATGCCTGCGCATCAGCCCGACATCGCTTACGGTGGCTCCCTGGTAATTATAATCGCCGCCCGGCAGCTTCACAAAACCATAGCCGGTGGAAGTCTTGACATAGTCAGCTTCAGCCCTTGTACAGATCTCACACAGGCGGACCTTGTCCTCCTCCTTTGTCACATAATCGGTTTCAAAGATCACCTTCACCAGGGCACGGTGCTCATGACAAAGGGCCGTGATCACCCTGATCTCGTTTTCAACATAATTCCAGTCGCCCGACAATGCTTTCCCGATATTGATCACCATGTCGATTTCGGCAGCGCCGTCGCTGCATGCCTGTATGGCTTCGAAAACCTTCACGGCCTGGCTGCTGTTCCCGTGCGGGAAACCGACGACGCAGCCGACTGCCACTTCCGTATCTTTCAGCAGTTCAACGGCTTTCCTTACCATATAAGGCTTGACACATACCGACGCCACACCAAAGCGTTTTGCCACCTCACATTCCCTTTCCAGCACCTCATCCGTCATCGTGGGATGCAGGATGGAATGGTCGATCATGCCGGCAAGCTCTTTTACCTTATTCATAAAACCTTTGCGTTAGCTCCCCTGGGGGTTAATTTCTTTTTTTTATCCT
>Ga0105101_10000727_pt1 | contig 13910 bp, 14 predicted proteins | sample PPLLak21cMay2015_2_FD_87037 | JGI IMG/M metagenome (GOLD analysis project Ga0105101, IMG submission 87037) | Freshwater sediment microbial communities from Prairie Pothole Lake near Jamestown, North Dakota, USA - PPLs Lake P8 Core (1) Depth... | ecosystem: Environmental > Aquatic > Freshwater >... | reverse complement strand
GGGCAACCCGGACCTGAAAGCAATTCAATGGTGTCAGGAAGCAGCGAAGGAATGCCGAACCGGTGAATAGCCATGGTATGCCCACCGCATACCTCCATAATGCGGACAGGCTTTCTGGAGATCTTCCGGATGTTGTCTGTTAGTGTCTTAACCAGATCACTGCTGCGGAACTCGTCAATATATTTCACTGATTCGAAGGTATGCTTTACCGAAGTCCAAACAATCCCGATAAAATCGGGAGAATGCTGATTACTGAAGATAAGAAAAAGAACATAATATCTTCGTTATTCTTAATTCGGTGTTCCTTGTTCGATATTTAGATTAATTTCATGGTCATCGGCCTCCCCCGCAATACCAAGCTGCCTGATCAGTTCGATAGTCTCCAGCGCCTCCACCTCGCTTACCTTCTGAAGGGCAAATCCGGTATGGACGAGCACATAATCGCCTGTTTTCACATCATCTACCAGGTGCAGGGAGACATCCACCAGGGACCCTCCCACTGATACTTTTGCGGTATTACCGTTTACCGCAACAATTTTAGCCGGAACACTTAAACACATCAGACCTATAGATTAAGTTTCGTTTTCTCTCGCTGACGGGCAGCCACAAGAATCTGTCCCAGTGCAATGCCCCCGTCATTACAGGGTATTCTGCCGGCCAGGTATACCTCAAAGCCATTGCCTGTCAGCAGGGTCATGCCTTTTTCTGCCAGGTATTTATTCTGAAAGGTGCCGCCGGTGAGCACTACCTTTTTAATGCCGGTATCATGACTGATCCTGCTGACTCCTTCAAATATAGCCCAAATAATTGAATTGTGGAACCGGGCAGCGATGACAGGAAGAGGGACCCGCAGCGCTATGTCCCTTGTAATCTGCCTGACGGCATTCTCAAAACGAAGGGTTTTGTCGATCTCAACGTCATACCGGTCGATAATTCCTTCCGCTATGACGGATTCAAGCCTCATAGGAGCTTCGGCATGAAACAAAGAGCGGGTGCAGCAACCCATTATGGCTGCGACCCCGTCAAACAACCTGCCGCATCCGGAAGAAAGGGGTGTGTTGATTTTCTTCTCAAGGGCGTCCGTTACGTTGGCCATCAGTTTCTTGTCAAGGTTATGCACAAAGGGAATATCAAGATCCAAAAGATCCCTGCCAAATGCCTTATAAAGCAAAGATAAACCTGTCCTCCAGGTTTCCCTGATCACTTTGTCCCCTCCGGGGAGCTGCATATAATCAAAGTGCAGATGCCTTTGAAAACTATCTATTCCGGCTACCATGAATTCGCCACCCCAGGTATGGCCATCAGTACCGTATCCGGTGCCGTCGAAACAGACACCGATGACGGGTTGATCAATTCCGTATTCTGCCATGCAGGCGGCTATATGCGCATGATGATGCTGCACGGTGATGAAGGCTGTTCCCTGATGCCGGGCATAACGGGTTGAAAGATAATCGGGATGCATATCTGCAGCCAGCAAAGAAGGGGTGAACCGGAAAATACTTTTAAACCTTTCAATGGTCTCCTCATAGAATTCCAGCGTCTCAGCATTTTTAAGATCGCCAATATGCTGACTCATGATAGCCTGATACCCTTTCCCGATGCAAAAGCAATTGGATAATTCGGCGCCTGTGGCTAGTATCCCGTCAACATTCAACAATACTTTAACAGGAGAAGGGACGTACCCTCTCGACCGGCGTATGATCCGCTCTTTACCGGCTATTATCCGGGTGACAGAATCATCGGTTCGATTGAATATTTCACGGTTATACGTTAACTGGGCATCGGTTATAGAACCGAAGACAGTCAGCGCTTTATCATTTTCAATGACGATGGGCTCTTCGGCTAAATTGCCGCTGGTGAGCACCAGCGCGCTAGTACGAAGTTTCTCAAACAGCAAATGATGAAATGGCATATAGGGAAGAAAAGCACCCAATGTATCCAGTCCCATGCATACCCCAGTGGCCATCTCCCTTATGTTTCTGAGGAGGACGACAGGTTTTTTCCATGATGTCAGCAACGCTTCTTCTTCGTCTGACAATTCCGCATATTCCCTCACGGAAAGAAGGTCACGGAACATCACGGCGAAAGGTTTGCCTTCGCGTTTCTTGGCACTTCTCAATCGCGCCACGGCATCCTCGTTCCGGGCATCGCACATGAGGTGAAAGCCGCCCATTCCTTTTACTGCAATGACCCTTCCTTCATCGATGATCCGGGCAGTTATTGCGAGCAGGGCTGAAAAATCTTCTTCCTTCCGGTTGACAAAATGCAGGGTGTATTTTGGCCCGCAGTTATTGCAGGCTATTGGCTGGGCATGAAATCTCCTGTCTGCGATATCAGCATATTCCGATTCACACTGCTCACACATTGTGAAACCGCTCATGGTGGTTTTTATGCGGTCATACGGGAAATCCCGTATAATGGTGAATCTCGGGCCACAATTGGTACAATTGATAAAAGGATAAAGGATCCGGTGAGGCTGGTGTTTCAGATCATTGAGGCAATCGGCACAGACAGCAATGTCGGGACTGATTTCTGAAGTTTCGTCCGAAAGATCCTGGCTTGCCAGTATCCTGAAATCCTGCAGGCTTTCAGGAAAATCATTGTCAAGGATGATCTCATCGATTTGAGACGCTGCCGGTGCCTGGTTCCTTAAGTCTTCAATGAAAGCAGGCATCCTGTCCGCCTGCCCTTCAATTTTTATCATAACAGCATCATTCCGGTTCAGGATCCACCCGTAAATGCCATGATGCTTTGCCAGACGATAAACAAAGGGTCTGAACCCGACACCCTGAACCAGTCCTTCAACCCTGATAAGAAATGCAACCCGATCATTCATGCATGATGGTTATATTGTACTTGCAATTTGAATAAAATCACTTAAATTTATCAATGACTAAAGTATGAATTTTACCGACACCATTGCAAAAGAAACTTCCACCACGCAGCGTCGAAAGACTCAGCAAATATCGCCGGCAGTTAAGTAATCTTGATTCGGGCAACAGGGAATTTATTTTCTCACATGATCTTGCCCAATTGTTAAACCTTACGCCGGAGCAGGTTCGTCGTGATCTTATGCTGATCGGGCTGACGGGCAACCGCCGTAAAGGATACTGTGTTAAAGCCCTGATTGAACTTATTGGAAAGACCATAGATAAAGAAGAGGGTCATAACGTTGCCATTATAGGCATAGGTAATCTGGGCAAAGCGGTAACGGCATTCATCCGTAAAGCCAGGACCAAACTCAACATTGTGGCCGCCTTTGATGTTGATGCCAGTAAAATAAACAGGGAAACCGCCGGCGTGACCTGTTATAATATCAGTCAGATCCCGTATATGGTTGAAAAACTCAACATAAGCATTGTCATCCTTACCGTTCCTTCCGATGTAGTAAAGGAAATCACCTCCTCACTGATCAACAGCGGTGTCAAGGGAATACTGAATTTTACGTCGGTGCACCTCGATGTCCCGCCAGGCGTATATCTTAAGGATTATGATATCATCACCTCACTGGAGGAAATCGGTTTTTTCATCAAGCATTAAAACACTATGAAAAGGGCATTAATGGCATTTATGGGCTGGATGTTTTATATCCTGGCCGTTCATTCACAGCATCTGGCTGCGTTTCATGATAACATGGATAATTTCTATGTCTTTGACAAGGGAAAGATTCAACAACTGGAATATTTAAAGGTACAGGATTTCAGTATCGGAGGAACATGCATGTTATACAAAGACAGCCGGAATCATCTCAAAATGTATTATAACGGTGAAGTCACTGAATTATCGGTCAATAATATCAGTGAATATAAGGCAATGGATTACCTGGCCGTCTATTCCTATGCCGGCATTATCCATATTATTGAAAATGGCAAGGTGAGAACCATCAATACACATTCCTCAATTATTACGCGGAGGACAGCCTGGTTGCCTTCTATGATGATGTTCAGAGCTTTCTGGCAGCTTATTATCGCGGGAAAATATACAGGCTTGAAGACGGACTGGTAGGTCAGCAGCCAACTTCATTCCGTTGCGGAGACAATATTATTTCCTATGTCTCTCCACGCTCAGGCGATCTGATGGTGTTTTACCAGGGACATACCTACAGCCTTGAATCCTTTGTGAGTGAAGGAACCTATAAGGCAGGCAAGGATATAGTGGCTTATATTAATGCAGCCGATCAAAAATTCAAGGTGTTTTACCGCGGAGAGACCTATGTCATTGAGGATTTTCCTCCGCTATCCTACAAGGTAGGTGACGGGATAGTAGCTTATGTTGACAATACGGACCGGTTCAAACTTTTTTATATGGGTGATGTTATGGACCTGTCGAGCGTAAGCCCGGGCTTTTATGATGTAGAAAACCGGATCGTGGTTTTTGAGGAACAGGGATATTTCAAGACCTGGTACAAAGACCGGTTATATGAACTGGAAAATTATATCCCGGTGAAGTGGGAGGCCCAATGGAATACGATTGTATATACCGACCAGAACAATCATATAAAGGTATTCCGTGACGGAGATAACAAGGTACTGACCTATGATATTGTTGAGGACGTTGCGTTATACAGGGATCTTATCGTAACCAACAGGGGGCTTAATATTCACAATGTTTATTACAACGGGAAGAAATACTAGGAATCAATAATGAGTGGAGCCCCGGTATGGCCCCTGAGGACCGGTACCGGGGACACTGAAGAATATTAAATCAGTTCATCTATAGGAATATAAGGCATATTAAACGCCTTAGCAACATTTTCGTAAGTACATTTTCCTTTATACAGGTTCACGCCCATCTTAACTGCCTTTGACCTGCGGCAGGCTTCCTCAGGTCCAAGCTCTGCGATCATCAGTCCATAGGGCAGGGTAGCACTGGTAAGGGCTTTGGTGGAAGTCAGGGCAACAGCCCCCGGCATATTAGCCACCCCGTAGTGAACAATGCCATCAATGACATAAACCGGATTATCGTGGGTTGTTGGTTTGATGGTTTCCACGCATCCGCCCTGGTCAACGGCAACGTCAACAATAACAGCACCCGGCTTCATGATTTTCAGCTGATGACGTTTGACCAATGTAGGGGCTTTGGCACCAGCCAATAATACAGCTCCAACGACCAGGTCGCATTCACGCAGTACCTTTTCAATGTTGGCGTCTGTGCTGTACAGGGCAGTGATCCTGGAACCGAAAATATCATCAAGGTAAGCGAGCCTGCGGGCATCAATATCGAGTATGATAACTTCTGCACCTATTCCGGTAGCTATCTTACAGGCATTGGTACCGACAACACCACCTCCTATTATACCAACTTTGCCGCGCTCAACACCGGGAACTCCTCCCAGCAAAACACCACGTCCGCCAAAAGTTTTTTCCAGGTATTTGGCACCTTCCTGTATTGACAGCCTGCCTGCGATTTCACTCATGGGTTGAAGGCAGGGAAGACGTCCTTCCTTCTCTTCGATGGTTTCATACGCTACACCTTTTATCCCGGCTTTGATAAGCGCTTCGGTCAACACCTTGTCAGCTGCCAGGTGAAGATAGGTAAACAGGATCTGATCCTTCCTGAATAAATCATATTCTTCAGGCAAGGGTTCCTTGACCTTTACAATCATTTCACAGGTATCGAAAATAACCTTCCGGTCATCGATAACCCTGGCACCTGCCTGAACATATTCCTCGTCCTGAAAACCGGCTGCGTTCCCCGCACCTTTTTGTATCATTACCTGGTGATTCCTTGAAACATAAGATCTTACATCCGAAGGGACCAGACCAACCCTGTACTCATGCTTTTTAATTTCTTTAAGGCATCCGATTCTCATAGTTCCTGTATTTTGAATTACCTTTTTTTCCGGGAATTCTGGGACAAAGGAATAGAAACCTCCGGTTTCCTACTATGATTTTGATCAGGATGAAAAGATGATAACAGCTATTTGAGCATTAAACTGTTTTATGTATAATAAAACAAGGTCTCCAGTTCATTTCTCAGGTTAACATAATTCACCATAACATCATCGGGAACCCTTAACCGGACAGGTGAGAAATTGAGTATGCATTTAATGCCGGCCGACACCAGCCTGTCACAAATCTCCTGTCCTGCTATATCAGGTACAGCAATAATGGCTGTCTTAACACTACTTTTGGTCACGATTTCATGGATCTTATCCGGATGATAAACCGGGATAGGAAATTTTCGCAGATACTTTGAAGGATCAAGGTCAAAACCGGCAACAATGGTGATTTTATTCTCTTTAAAACCCTGGTAGTTAATAAGTGCCTGGCCAATATTACCCATTCCTGCCAGAACCACAAGCCTTTCACCGTCCTGTTTGAAAATATCGTTAATAGAACTTAGCAAATAATCAATATCATAACCCCCGCGCCTGGAACCTTTAATGCCAAAAAGCGAAAAATCTTTTCGAACCTGTTCGGGTGTAATACCAGCCTCTTCGCCCAGGGTATAGGAAAAAACCTTCCGGAATCCCAGCCGTTGGAATTTTATCAGGCATAAACGGTACTGTAAAAACCTTTTTAAAATTTTATGACTGATTGATGGTGTCAAACCCTGGAGGTGTCTTAATACAAAATTCTTTAGCTATTTATAACAAGTCAAAATAATCCGGAAAATAAAAATTAGTATTAAAAATAATTGACAAAAATATCAATTTATCATAAATTTAATTTTCTTTTTGTGAAAAAAAGAACAAAAAGAATGAAAAGTACTTTCCAGATTTCCATCCATGACTGGCATCTTTTTTTGCTGGAGTTATCCAGGGATAATGCTGTTTACGTACCAGTAAAAACATATAATGATATTGATTATAAGCTATATGATGAAGATCAAACAAATATTGTTTACAATATAGCAAGACCTGTAACACCATTAAAAACCTTTCTTCTTCCGGTTAAGGAAAACGTTGTTATTGAGAAAAATAAATACAATAAAACAATTATTATTGGTATTCCTGCCTGTGATTTGAAAGCCCTTGAAATACTCGACGAGATATATCTTGATGAAACATTTGTTGATCATACCTATAAAGAAAACAGGGAAAGGTCAGTTCTCATCGGTACCGATTGCCATGAAATCTGTGAAAATTGTCATTGCACTTCTTATGGCATTGAACCTTACCCGGTGAATCATGCCGATGCATCACTTATCCTGATGGATGACGATATAATTATCAATATCCATACAACAAAGGGGGAAGAATTGCTTGGCAAAATTGCTCCGGCTTATCCTTTTAAAGAGCTACAGGCGGAGAATCTTGCATTAATTGAAGCTAAACGGGAAATAGTCAAAAGGAAGCTGGATGAAAATAACCGGTTATTGCCTGATTATACAACAACAGGAATCCTTATCAGGAATTCGTCGGATGAGAGTTGGTTAAAACATTCCAAAACCTGCGTTTCATGCGGGGCCTGTGCTACCATTTGTCCTACCTGCACCTGCTTTTTGCTGATCGACCGTCCTGATTTTGAAAAGGTCAGACAGGTGGATGCCTGTCAGTATCCTGGTTTTGAGAGAATTGCTGCCGGTGAAGATCCTTTGCATAAAAAATCTGTAAGGTTTCGGAACAGGTATTTATGCAAATATGTCTGGAAACCTGAAAGTTTTAATTCCCTAGCTTGCACAGGCTGCGGAAGATGCATTGACACCTGCATCGGCAACATCAGTAAGAATAAAATATTTATCGAAATGCATGCTTCTTCACACGGATAAATAAATGACAGTAACTCATAACATATATAAACAGATTAAAGCCAGGGTGGAAAGGGTTATAGATGAATCTCCGCTGATCAAGTCATTTGTGCTTATTCCCGAGCATGACTTCTCGTTTAGAACCGGAGAGTTCATTGAACTTACCATTAATGGATATGGTGAAGCCCCTTTTACACCTTCATCATCACCGCTGGAAAAGAAAAAAATTGAAGTGACTGTGATGAAAGCAGGTTATGTCACTGATAAAATTCATACACTTAAAGCTGGCGAAGTGGTGGGTATCAGGGGACCTTTCGGACGGGGATACCCTGTGGAGAAATTCTACGGAAAAGAAGTTGTGATCCTTGGTGGCGGATGTGGGTTTGCTCCCATAAGATCATTATTATACAATCTCATAGCAGAAAAGGATAAATTCGAAAAAGTCATATTATGTTACGGGTCAAAAACGCCTGAAGATTGTATATATAAGCCTTTTATCGATGAGTTGAGAAAGGTGGAGCGTTTTGAGGTTTACCGGAGTGTTGATAAGGCAGACGAAAACTGGAAAGAAAGGGAAGGCGTGGTAACGCTTTTACTCGACGACATTAATGTGAATATCAGCAATTCTGTGGCCATCGTTTGCGGACCGCCTGTTATGATGAAATATGGCACCCTGAAACTGCTGGAAATGGGATATCCTGAAACATCTATATACCTGTCCATGGAAAAAAACATGTCCTGCGGATTGGGAAAATGCGGACATTGCATGATGGGCAAATATTACGTTTGCAAAGACGGTCCGGTGTTTACCTATGATGAGATCAGGGATTTACCGGACATATGGCTATAACCTGATAATATGGGCAAGAAACTGCTTATCGATTTGATATCGTTGCGGGATTTGGAAAACCTGCCGGCTGATGCTGTTTTAAAACAGGACAAGTATAGTTCTTCCTTTAAGACCATCCGGGAGCTTGCCACATTTCAGTTTACCTGCCGGCATTGTGAGAATGCACCTTGCATTCAGGTTTGTCCGGCTAAGGCCCTCGACAAAGATGAAAACGGCCTGATAAGCCGGGCTGTTAATCTTTGTATCCGCTGCAAGTCTTGTATAACAGCGTGTCCTTTCGGAACCATGATGGACAATCTTTTCATTGTCAAGACCTCAGGTCAAAGGTTCTTTTCGCTTGCCAATGAAAATGACCTGGAAGATTTTGCCCGGTTTTTTCCGGATCAGGTAGTCAGTATTGTTGACAGGGACGAAAATCCGGAAGAGAACATTTACAGGCTCAGCGACATGATTCTTATCAAGGAAAAAATATGGCAGTAATATGATTAAAGACCTGTTATATTATCTGATTTTTCCCGGATTCATTTTTATGGCAGTGACGGGTGGATTGCTGGCCGGACTCGATCGTAAACTTACGGCCTGGCTGCAATTCCGGAAAGGCCCACCGCTGATACAGCCTTTTTATGATTTTTTGAAGCTACTGCTTGTCAAGGAAACCATACTGCCGGCCCGGGGTTCAATTGTCACCTTTCTGGCAGCCCCTGTCTTTGCCATCACCGGGGCAGCCCTTTCAGGAATAATGATTTTGCTGCCCGCTTTTAATTATACCTCGGGATTTAGCGGTGACATAATTGTAATCTTTTATTTGCTTGCTATCCCTTCATTTACTTATATCCTCGGAGCTCTGGCTGCAGGAAATCCCCTCGCTTCAGTGGGGGCTTCGCGTGAGATGAAACTGATCATAAGTTATGAGCTCACTTTCCTTCTGACCCTGGCAGCTGTTATAATGAAAGCCGGTATGACCATCAGGATTAACGATATTATTCAGGCGCAGGTAATACAGGGACCCTTCATCGGCAGTATTTCAGGGATTCTATTATTCATCGTTCTGATCTTTTGCATACAGGCAAAGCTGGGACTTGTCCCCTTCGATATGGCGGAAGCGGAAACTGAGATAAATCACGGGGCCTTTATTGAATATTCTGGCTCCGCCTATGCCATGATAAAGCTGGCCAAATATATGATGATATTCATCCTTCCGGCTTTCGCCTGCATAATACTCCTGGGAGGAATGCGTGTGGATGGTATTCATATTCTCTGGACCATACTGAAAATACTGGGTATTATTTTGCTGATAACCCTCATCCGGAATACCAATCCGCGCGTTCGCATTGATCAGGCCATGCGGTTTTTCTTTATCTGGATGAATCTGTTGGTTATCATTGCTATTGTATTGATTTTATTTGGTTTATAAAAACAGAAACTTTGGGCTTAAAAGACTATTGTTTTAAAAAATCTCTCTGGTTGTTCCACTTTGGCGGAGCCTCCTGCAATAATTGTGACATTGAGATCCTGGATTGCCTCACGCCACGGTTTGACCTGGAACGATTTGGAATGCAGCTTGTGGGGAGTATCCGTCATGCCGATGTATTACTGGTAAACGGATCCATCAACCGACGCGATAAAGCACGCCTGATTGAATTGTACCACCAGGCCCCCAAGCCAGTTCTGGTGGTGGCCATTGGAGCATGTGGCTGCACGGGGGGAATATTTGCCGAGGGAAATACATTTGCCGGACCCGTGGATAAGATCATTCCTGTCGATGTCTATATCCCAGGTTGTCCGCCAAAGCCTGAAGCTATTATTGCGGGGATAGTTAAATTATTGAACAAAAAATAGACCAGGATTTAAGGATTATAAGGATAACAGGATCAAAGAAAAACAGAATATCACAGGATTACGAGAGAAATATTGATGAAAATGACTTCTGAAATAGAAAATATTACTAAGCGGTTCGGTGAATATATTGATCAGGTTGCTGTCAGAAATGACCGGAGAGCAACTTTAACGATCCATAAGGAAAAGATCATTGAAATTGCAGATTATTTATTCCGGCAATCCGACTGGAGGTTTATCATTGCTTCAGCCATGGAAAGCAAACAAGGGATTGAGATCCTTTATCATTTCAGTAATGATCAATCGGGTTTGATTCTAAATGTAAAGGTTGTACTGGATAAGGAAAAACCTGCAATAGAATCGCTCACCTGTCTTTTTGAAGCAGCCAGCTGGATTGAACGTGAAATGCATGAAATCCTGGGCATTGATTTTCTGCATCATCCGAATCTTGAAAAACTTATTTCGGAAGGGAATTGGGCTGAAGGGGTATACCCGTACCGGATTAGTAAAAGCAATATGGACGAGAAAAAAGAATAAAGGACAAAGAGAATATGAAGATTTGAAGACCTGCCTGACGGCAGGCAGGTTTGAAGGTCATCGGTGAAATATAAAACTAAATCATCAAATCAACCAATCGAAAGATACGATGAGCAGGATTATCCCCATAGGACCATACCACCCGCTCCAGGAAGAACCTGAGCTGTTTAAATTATATTGTGAAGGCGAGATTGTTAAGGACATTAAATGGGAAACCGGTTACAATCATCGCGGTATAGAGAAGCTCAGCGAATCCAGGACCTTTGATCAGGTATTTTTTCTTGTGGAGAGAATATGCGGCATTTGTTCCACTTCTCATCCATTTGCATTTGCCAATTGCATGGAAGAGATAGCCGGGATTGAAGTAACAGACAGGGCCAAATCTATCCGTACCATCATCGCCGAGCTGGAAAGAATTCACAGCCATTTGCTGTGGGTAGGGCTGGCCGGCCATTTTCTGGGATATAATACCGTCTTCATGTGGGCATGGAAATACCGTGAACCGGTACTTGAACTGTTTGAAATGATCACCGGCAACAGGAATAGCTATGCTATGTTCAAGATAGGAGGCGTTCGCAGGGATATTGAGAATGGTAAGATCGCCAAAATCAAAGAAACACTTGACCTTGTCAAAAAGAAAACTGACCTGCTGGTTGGAGCAGTCATGGATGACCCTGTTATACATGCACGGACCAAAGGTGTCGGAGTCCTTACAAAAGAAGACATTGTAAACTACGGAGCGGTTGGCCCTGTTGCCAGAGCTTCAGGTGTTGCCATCGATGTGCGGCACGATGATCCCTATGCAGCTTATCCGTTGGTTAACTGGAAGGTAATAACGGCCCGCCAGGGAGATGTATTCGCCAAAGCGGAGGTCAGGCTGCTGGAGATGTATGAATCCATTTCCATTATTGATCAATGCCTTGCCGGATTGAAAAAAGAAAAGGAAGGCGAAACAGAAATTGTTGTAAAAGATATTCCTGAAGGCATAGGAACAGGGCATGCCGAGGCCCCGCGTGGAGAAGTGTTCCATTTTGTCAAAACGGATGGGTCAAATTACCCTGTCAGGCACAAGATAAGGGCTCCCAGCTATGTTAATATAGCAACTTTCAGGAAATCATGTGTGGGACAGACCATTTCAGATGCAACAATTTCGCTTGCCGCTGTGGATCCCTGTTATTGTTGCACAGAAAGAATGGCCTATGCATATGATTGTGCAACGGGTGAAAAAATATACAACGGTAATGAATTGATTGCGCAATCACAGTCGAAGACAGAAGCCATCCGAAAACAATTAAATAGTAAATTATGAATCTGGTAATCAATTATATATCAGTTATAATACTATTACCGCTTGTTGCCGGGATCGTACTTTTTATCGTACCCGAAAAATTCAGGTTACTAAAAGGTATTATTGCACTGCTTATTTCGTCCATCGTGCTGTTTTTTACCATTCAATTGTATTTCACACAATTTGATCCAGGTCAGATCAATCTTCTTGCACTTGATTTTTTGAATCGTTTGAACAAACCAGGTTTTTCTGCCGGATTGAGTGACTTCACCATGTTAAACCCGGACAACCTTGCCAGGCTTATTGTTCTGATGACAGGTCTTTTTACTTTTTTAATTCTTGTCTATTCCATTTTCTATATCACAAAAGACAGGACCCTGAAAAACTATTATCCCTTCGTTTTATTGACACTTGGAGTTTCAATTTGTACAGTATTGGCCGATAGTCTGATCCTGTTCATCTTTTGCTGGGGATTCCTTGGATTAACCCTGTATAAGCTGATTAAGGGTTATAATGAGGAGAGTGCAACAGCGGCCAAAAAGACTTTTATATTGATCGGAGCTTCGGATAGTATTATGATACTTGGAATTGGCATTATCTGGAAAATAACCGGTTCATTGAATATTTCTGAAATAAGCCTGGGCACAACCGATGCTATACGGATTGTGGCTTTCCTGGCCTTATTAACCGGAAGCTTTACCAAAGCAGGGGCTTTCCCATTTCATTCCTGGGTACCGGATTATACACAATGGGCACCTGCATCATCCTCAGCCTATCTTCCTGCCTCCCTGGATAAACTGCTGGGTATATATTTTCTTTCCCGGATATGCAACGATCTCTTTGTACTGAGCGATGGAATAAGGATTATTCTTCTGTCTGTTGGCGTTTTGACCATCATTATTGCCGTAATGATGGCGCTTATGCAGCATAACTTCAAACGTCTGTTGGGTTTTCATGCTGTATCGCAGGTCGGATATATGATTGTTGGTTTTGGGCTGGGATCATTAATAGGTATAGCCGCCGGACTGTTTCATATGATCAACAATGCGCTATACAAAAGTGGTTTGTTCTTAACTGCTGGTTGTATTGAATACAGAACCGGGAAAGAAGATATCAATGACCTGGGCGGACTTTCAAAAGCCATGCCTGTTACTTTCATCGCGGCTTTAATATTTGCATTGTCCATTTCCGGAATACCGCCGTTAAACGGTTTTGCCTCCAAATGGATGATATACCAGGGCATTATTGATTTCGGCAAGGATACCGGTGTTGCCAACGAGTTATGGATTATTTGGCTGGGCCTTGCAGTTTTAGGTTCGGCTTTAACCTTAGCCAGTTTTATCAAATACCTTGGTGGCATTTTCCTGGGCCGGAAAAAAGCTGAATTTGAAGGGATACATGAGGTCCCGGTTTTAATGTGGTTGCCTATGCTTTTCCTTGCCGTTATATGTATTATGGTTGGAGTATTTGCATCCAACTTCGTTGTTCCTAAGTTATTCATGCCTGTTACAGGAGACTTTGAATTTTCCGGGACATGGAATTCAACATTTGTGGCAATGCTTATTCTGGTTTCCATAATATTGGGAATTCTTCTTTATTGGATTGGGAACATAAAAAAATTCAGGACAGAGGATAGTTTTATCGGTGGAGAGAAAATACAGGATGTTGTAAGTTTCTCCACTCCGGAATTTTATAAGACGATCAGTG
>Ga0105101_10000726_pt1 | contig 13910 bp, 9 predicted proteins | sample PPLLak21cMay2015_2_FD_87037 | JGI IMG/M metagenome (GOLD analysis project Ga0105101, IMG submission 87037) | Freshwater sediment microbial communities from Prairie Pothole Lake near Jamestown, North Dakota, USA - PPLs Lake P8 Core (1) Depth... | ecosystem: Environmental > Aquatic > Freshwater >... | reverse complement strand
ATTCATGAATTGTGCCATCTTAAATATCACAATCATGGCATTTACTTTTACAAACTTCTTGCCGAATTAGTTCCTGATTATAAATCGATCAGAAAAGAACTGAGGAACTACAATACTAATTAATCACAGGGTTACAATACACTGAATTCCTGGCCTCTGGCAGGGATTTCAAGATTTTTGTATCCTTCTTTCAGAAGCTCTTCAAAATACTTCTTCTGTGTTTCATATTCGCCATGAACAATAAAGGTCTTTTCAAGACCGCTCTTTTCCTGGCATCCAAGAAAATCTATCATCTCCCTGTAGTCAGCATGCCCCGAAAATGATTCGATCTTTCTCACTTCTGCATTTACCTTATACACAGTACCATGTATCGACACCTCCTTATCGCCCCTGAGTATCCGTGCTCCCAGAGTTGATGGCGAACAGTATCCCACTGCAAGCACAGTATTTTTTGGATCTGATATATTATTTGCAAGATGATGCTTTACACGACCGGCTTCCATCATTCCCGATGCCGAAATTATCACACATGGTTTCTTGTTATCATTCAGCTTTTTAGAATCTTCCTGCCGGGTAATGTAAAAGAGTCTGTTAAAACCGAATGGATCCGGATCGGTTTTGAGCACTTCCTGAAATTCTTTGTTAAAACATTCAGTGTGCATACGGAAAACTGTTGTTGCATTTACTGCCAACGGGCTGTCGACATATATATCGATCCTCGGGAGTTTTCCATGATTAAAGAAATTATTGAGGGAATATACTATCTCCTGAGTACGGCCGACACTGAAGGCAGGAATAATAAGCTTGCCACCCTTATCTAAACAGGTGCCTTTCAGAATATTGAGAAGTTCAATGTCGGCAGCTTCATAATCCTGGTGACGCCTGTCACCATAGGTCGATTCAGTGATTACAACATCAGCCTGCGGGAAAGGTACAGGCGGAGCAAGCATCCTGTTCACAGGTCTGCCTATGTCGCCGGTATAGGCAATTCTTTTGATCTGTCCATGTTCAATGATCTGCAGGTTAGCTACTGCGCTACCCAGCATGTGCCCGGCACTGGTGAACCTCACTTTAATATTTTCATCAATCCTGAAATTCATGTCAGATGGTATCCCGATAAAGAGGTTCATACAAGCTGCAGCATCCTGCTGGGTGTAGATGGGAGTAACAAGGGGAAGGCCTTTCTTAGCCCTGCGTTTATTGAATGTATAGGTATCATGCTCTTGTATAAAACCGGAATCAGCAAGCATTATCGCACACAGATCGCGTGTTGCATTAGTGCACACAACTGAACCCCTGAAGCCGGATCTGTACATGTACGGTATCAGTCCGGAGTGATCAATATGGGCATGGGTAAGAATTATATGGTCGACTGTTTCGGGTTCGAAACCAAGGTCCCTGTTCATGCCGTCTGTTTCAAGTCCCTTGCCCTGGAACATCCCGCAATCGAGGAGCAGTCTTTTGCCAGAATCTGTTGTAATAAGGAATTTACTGCCGGTCACTTCACGGGAAGCACCAAGAAATTTTATCTTCATTATAAATTTTTTTCTTAAAGATAGTGAATTTGCCGTGGAGTCAAAAGCTCATTCGAAATGTTATGGATATCTGTCAGAATGATTGCTAGATCGCATGATTGCACGATTACATGATTGCACGATACCTAAATCTTAATACCCAGGATGGTAATATCGTCGACCTGAGCTGAATCGCCTTTCCATTTTTCCAGCTCCATTTCCAGTATATTTCTTTGCTCAACCAGTGGCCGGTAATAAATCTCTGTCAGCAGGGCTTTGAGCTTTGATTTTTTGTATTTGGAACCGTCAGGTCCACCGAATTGCGAGGCGAATCCATCTGAAAAAATGTAAATGGTATCACCTCTGTTAACATTGATCACATAGTTAGTAAATGGTGCTTCCTCACCATGATGGATCCCGATAGGCATTCTGTCGGCTCTGTACTCCCTGAACTCACCGCCCTGGACTATAAAGAGCGGATTAAATGCACCTGAATACTGAAGCTTTTTCCGGTCTTTGCTCAGAACGCAGAAAGCGATATCCATTCCGTCGGCGGCCTCTCCTGCCTTTCCTGTCTGGTGAAGCGCAGTTACCGTCTTCTGACGAAGGAGATTAAGCACTTTGTTTGCCTGAAGACCCCGGGAATGTGCAACTATCTCATGAAGGGTTGAAATGCCCATGGTGCTCATGAATGCTCCCGGCACACCATGACCGGTACAATCTGCAACAGTAAAGAATACCGACTTATCATTTTCACCCAACCAGTAGAAATCACCGCTCACCATATCCCTGGGTCTGAAGAGGATGAAATAATCCGAAAAAGATGCCCTGAAAAGATCCTCCATGGGAAGCATTGCCTTTTGGATCTTCCCTGCATATGCTATGCTGGAGGTGATTTCCTCTTTCTGGGCAGCTATTTCAGCTGTCCTCTCCTTCACTTTTTCTTCAAGTTGTCTGTTTTTCTCATGAAACTGTTTTTCCCTGTAGCGAACAATTATAATGACGAGGAGAAGGAAAATGAATCCAATCATTAAATAGAACAGTGGGGTTTGGGTGAAAAGAGTTGTAATTGTAAATCTTACAGACTGGGGTTTTCCTATATTACCCCAGAGATCTTTTGCCCTTACCTGAAGGACATATTCACCTGGTTCTGTTACTGCTTTTTCGTAATGTGTCATTATTGACCAGGGCGACCAGTCGTCCATGACCTTATTAATAATGTACTGATACTGAGTGGTATTCTGTTTCAAATATCCGGGTGCTACAATATCAAAATTGATGGCATTGTCTCCCTTTTCAAATTCTATATCTTCCAGATTAAAACGGATCCCCTTCTGATTCGAGATGCTTTTAATAAAAACATTTATCAGCGGACTTATTTTTGAAGACCTGAGACGATCAATCCCGTAAAGTCTGTTGCTGCCGTCTATTATCCATAGATTATCATTTTCAACTGCCACATAACCCACATTATCAAATACTTTTAATAAGGATAACTCTTTATCCCTGATTCTGGTGATCGCTCCGGGTTCAATCCACTTATCTTCCATTCTGATCAGCCGGCAATTTGAAAGCGGAAAATGAAATACCATATTATCTTCAGTGAGTGATTTGTCCGGAACATAAGGATCAAATTTGTGAGTGATCCTGTTGTACAAATACATTCCGGTTTCACTATAGAGGAATACAGAATCATTTAACATATCGAGTATATATCGCTCCGGAAAATCTTTATCAAGACTATAGGTGAAATAAAAAAAGTCACCTTCATCTTCATTCCTCTCAGCTCTGTATGCTATATTGTCCCCGCCGAGCCAGAGTGTTTTTTCGTTTTCACGGAATATTGAGTAAACCGGGTTATAGAACTCAGGATCAGAAATTTCCGTTATCCATTTCTTGTCCTTATAAGTGATTGAAAAATAGCCATCGCTGGCTGCCACATAGTATATACCTTCGTATGGCAGCCAGTTTATAAAGTTTATATAACGGTCATCTGACACAAGTTCAGCTTTATGGTCAGTGATGTTAAATACTCCTCTATTGGTCGCGGCAAGGATCCCATATGGTGTTGTGACAAGCTGACGGCATTTTTCGTTAAGTCCCTCGACCTTTTTATAAAGATAATTGATTGATTTCAGGGTACTTATTTTCCTCCGGGAATATTTCACAATCGGTTTTGGCAGCAGGACCGGAGCCGGATCCTGAACCGGAGGCTTGATAACAGCTGGTTCAGTTTTTTGCTGATCTGGCTTGCGCCCCAGAATACGGTTTAAAATATTTTTTCTGTTGTTCCTCTGATCCTGTTCAGGAACTGTTCCAACAGGTCCAGGTGCAGGTACAGGTGGAGGTAGGCTCGCTGTCAGGGATTCCGGAACATATGCCTGTACTCTCCTGACCAGAATCTCTTTTTCATCATAATTTTTAACCTCAGAGAGGTAAAAAACTCCCTCACTGGTTGCGACATAAAGCTCATTTTTGTATTTGAGTGCCGATGAAAGGTTGCCTTTTAGCCCCTGGAAAATCCCGTAATTTCTGACCGGCAGGTTAAGATCGGCTCTCGTCAGACCATACTGATGCGAAAGCCATAAACCTCCCGAATTGTCAGAACCAATTGCAAAAACCTCATCATCAGGCAATTCATTCTGGTTATTGATTGTAAACAGCAGGTTCCGGCTTGACTTGTCAACAACCACAGCACCTCCTTCGAGTGTGGAAAAAGCATAAGCGGTGTCGCCCAGTGCAATACCTTCCGATAACAAATTTCCTTTCAGGTATCCCTCATCCTTAATCTCGTAACTTATATACTTCATACCATCAAATAGAGAGAGGCTGCCATCTCCAAAACCAACAAGAACAAGTGCCGTACTGTATGGAAGAGAAAAGAGAACATCGGTTTTTTCAGTGAGATAACCGGAAACAATCGGGAAAAGTGTATCGCTCTGGAGCCTGTGAAGCCCTTTATTCAATACATTTATAAAAGTATTTTCAGGTGTCACGAGCATTCCCGAAAAAGGGTAAAAGGGTATTGCCTCCAGCCTGAATTCGAGCTTTCTTGTTTCCAGATTATAACGGCTTACAGACTGTTCACTGTAAAGCCATACGTCCAAACCATCAAAAATGATCCTGGTAATAACTCCCGGCCTGACAGAATCGCCTGACAATGAAATGAATTTGTAAAATCCAAGCTGATCCTTCTCAATATATCCGAAGTTATTGTCTCCCCCGATATAAATTTTTCCGTCGGCAGGATTTTTTTGCATTGTGTAAGGGATCATCGGGGTCTTTATTGTAAGCCAGTCCTGCCCGTCGAACGTGGAGACACCCTTGCGGTTTGCAAAGAGCATTACCTGGTTCTCATCCTGACAGATAGCCCAGTTCTGGTTTTCTACATCCCGGCTCTGGAAATAGTGTGTAAGAAGTGGAGACCCCTGCTGCGCTATTGCAACCGGGACCAGCAGTAAGATAAAATACAGTAATACAAACTTTTTCATTGCAAAAAACGCCAGGCCTGCCTTTATATTTAATGCAGGGTAAATTTAAGTGAAAATTTCAAATATTATTTCACTATTATGCTCAATAGAAGTGCAAAAGGCAGTCGGGTAACGAAACTATCGACAAGATTCATGGTCAGGTGCAAAGAATTTACGATTTACTCAATAATTACAACGATCAGGTCCATTACATTAGTCAAAGTAGGGCCGGTGCGGATATGGCCTCCGGCTTTTTTAAAAAAATTATATGAGTCAAAATTATTAAGGTACAATTCAGGATCGACATTCGTTGATACTGCTTCATGGATGGTACCGGAATCCACAACTGCACCGGCTGCATCAGTATCACCATCGTTTCCGTCGCTGCCGGCTGCGAGCAATGTTATCCCCGGAATATGCTGCAGTCTGAAAGCTGCAGTAAGCGCCAGATGCTGGTTTCTTCCTCCCTGACCTAATCCTGTGACCTTAACAGTTGTCTCGCCTCCGAACAAAAGGCATATTGGCTTTTGTAAATTGCTGTTATTCTTATAATTATTTATTGTATCTATTATCGAAGAACAGGCATTTCCGGTTTCGCCTGAAAGGGAATCAGTAATTATAAAGCTTGTTAAATCCAGTTTTTCAGCTTCAATATTAGCTGCCTGAAGGGCAGATCTGTTGTTTCCGGCGAAAAAAGTGACCGTTCTGCGGAAAATCTCATCACCTGGTTTTGGAGTTTCAGGCCTGATTCCCTGTACACCATCATTAATATAATTCAACAATCCTGAGGGCATTTCATTTGCCAGCTGGTATTTCCCTATGACCGCAAGTGCATCAGCGAAGGTTGAATTATCAGGGACTGTCGGTCCTGATGCAATTATGTCGGGCGGATCGCCTATGACATCCGAGATGATAATGCTTATTGCCGAAGCCGGCCAGATATGCCTGGCCAACTGCCCTCCCTTGACCTTTGACAGGTGTTTTCTTACTGCATTGATCTCACTGATATCCGCCCCGCATCTTACAAGCATTGAATTAAGATGACCCATTTCTTCCGGAGAGGAGAATTCAGGATAATCGGCCAGAAGGGATGAACCTCCACCCGACCACAGACAAATCACAAGATCGTTCTCGCCGGCTTTGTCAGCAATCTGCAAAACCTCATTTGTTGCACTGTAACTATTCAGATCCGGTATGGGATGACCAGCTTCCGTAACCTTTAAAAATCTCAGTTTACAGGCATATCCGTATTTCGTAACAATGTGACCCTCCCGTATCCTGATACCGGGAATAGATTCCACATAATGAGCCATTGCCGAGCTGGCCTTTCCTGCACCAATTATATAAATGTTACCGGTTTTCTCCAGGTCATAGCTCAGATAACCAATCTTCAGCAATGACCCTCTGAGCGATATCAGATCGTTTATCAGCTTTCCCGGAAGGACTCCTTTGACACCTTCCATAAAAATTCGTTCGGCTGTTTCCTTTGCATTCATTTTATAATAAAAATAAGGATGCTATCCACACAAACAGAAACACAACTGACCCCATTACAATCGTGGAAGTTGAATATACTCTTAATGTAGTTTTGATATCCAGCCCGGCAAAGTTTGAAACAACCCAGAAATACGAATCGTTGGCATGAGAAGCGATCATGGAACCGGAGCCCATTGCAAGCATTGTCAGTATGCGGCCCCATTCTGAATCGAGTCCCAGCATCTGCATCATAGGCAGAACGAATGATGCAGTGGTGATAATCGCAACAGTGGATGATCCCTGTGCGGTTTTCATCAATACAGCAATAAGGAACGGGACAAGCAGTCCGATACCTGTATCTGCCAGTAACTTTCCTGCCTCCTCACCGATCCCTGTTGACTTGATGACCATTCCGAACATTCCGCCTGCTGCTGTGACAATCAGGATCGGACCGGCTTTTTCGATTGCCTCGGTGAAAACCGAGTTCATGGAATCAATATCCTTCTTTCTGAGTAGTAATAATGCAAGTCCTACTCCGATCGCTAACGCAAAGACCGGTTCACCGGGAATCCGGAATATCTTAAAGATAAGGCTAATACCCTCTTTATCAAAAAGATTAATCAGTGACTTGATTGTAATAAGAAGCAGTGGGATAACGATCGGAAGGAATGACATAAAAGCTGATGGAAGCCGGTCATGCCGGGTATTCTGTTCTGCCGAAATTTCCGGAGCCGGCGGGTAGTTCCTGTTTTTTATCATCAGTTTGCTCCAGAACCATGCTGCCAGTGCTCCGGGAACTGCAAAAAATAATCCGACAATTATAAGATTTCCGACATTGACATTCATAATCCCGGCAGCAGCCAGGGCTCCGGGATGAGGCGGAATAAGACAATGCACCGAATAAAGCGAGGTAGCAAGAACAGTCGCCATGAATGGCATGGCGATCCCGGATTTTGCGCTGAACGATTTTGCCAGTCCGCTCAGAATAATATATCCCGAATCGCAGAAAATGGGAAGACCCGTGATGAATCCTGTAATACCCAAAGCCTGGGCACTTCTTTTTTCGCCGGTCTTTGATAAAATATAATTAGCAATGCTTATGGTAGCCCCTGTCCTGTCGAGTGTAATCCCGATCATTGCACCGAAGATTATCAGAAAGCCAATTGAGGCCATAGTATTCCCGAAACCTTCTTTTATTGTACTGACAACCGTTTCGGGAGGCAAGGTTGTAAGGGCAAGAAATGCGGAAACAAGAAAGAGAGCAATAAATGCTTTCAGCTTAAGGGTGGATGTGAGAATGATTATAGCAATGATGCTTATTGCAACAAGTATTGAGATAGTAACAAGACTCATAGGCTTTTGCTGAAATGTCTTGAAAGTTAATAATATTATTTAAAAACCGAGATGAATTTCATTAATCGATTTTACAGCCCTGTCGGAAAAGAAATCACAGGCAGCGAACATCCTGAATAAACCACCATCCTCGCCGGGCTTACTTTCGATCAGAAGAAATTCCTGCTGATCATTTCTGTTGAAAAGTTCAGAATACGATAATGCACACCTGTACCCATCAACACCTGCAATGCACATGATCCCACTTTTAATATTCTCCCTGGTCAGGGGATAATATTTCAGTAATATTTCTTTCAGCATTGGTCCCGTAAAGGGCATTGTTGTATGGATCCCTCTTCCTCTGCCGTAAAAGATCGCACTAAATGTCTCATCTTTAATTACCTCAGGTACAGAAACCATCTCCCCGACCGCCTTTCCGTCCTTGAAGAGCTTGATTTCCGGAGAATACATGGGTGACATTCCCCTGTTCATCTTATATGATTTTGGAAATGATTTAACAGATATTCTCACCGGATTTGAAATATTTCTTTCAGTTATCAGATCGGAGGCTGCCACAAGCTTGCTTTTTTCAGGAAGTTCCCAAAGGTCATTTGTCTTTGAAGGAACAATTCTGGATACATCCGTTGCGATAATTATTCTGTGAAGGTTATTAGGATAGTAGATCTCGCCCCAGCTTAAAACAACCTTGTCTCCCTCATCATTTTCAACCTCAACATAGAGATCGATAATTGAACTGTATTCTTCGGCATTTTCTTTTTTGATTATCTGATTATCAAGAATATCGAACATTGAATAGCCGTCATACCTGAAAGCGCCGGTGAATCTGTTACCACCGGTACTGTCGAGGAGAGTTTCCTTGACTATGACAGAGCGTTTTTGTAAACCGGTAAAATCTGCCTTCCCGGGATTGGCAATTTCTCCATCGATTGTTAATTCTTTAACAATAAAAGAATGGGTCTCCGTATTATCGTAGAAATTGTTAGTCATATCGTTTGTATCATTAAATTGCATCATTTGAGAACTGTTATTTGCCTTCATTAAGCCTGGTTCATTTGTGCATGCGATCAGGATCAATAACAGAAGGGTCAGAAACAGGAGTTTTCTCATTACAGGAATCATATATTTTGTGTTTGTTTTACTTTTTAACCCACCCCTGGCCCTCCTATCCGAAAAACAGATACGCCACCAGAATCGCAGCAATCGCGCCTGTAAAATCAGCAATCAATCCGCATCCTACAGCATGTCTCGTGTTTTTTATCCCGACCGATCCAAAATAAACAGCAAGGATATAAAAAGTAGTATCTGTGGAACCCTGTAAGGTACATGCCAGGCGACCAACAAATGAATCGGCTCCATGGGTTGTCATGGCATCGATCATCAATCCCCTTGCACCGCTGCCACTCAGCGGTTTCATAAATGCTACCGGCAGAGCACCTGTAAATTCAGTATCCAGATCCAGCCATGCAAAAAATTTTGCAATACCATCGACCAGGAAATCCATCGCACCGGAAGCTCTGAAAATTCCGATGCCAACAAGGATTGCAACAAGAAATGGTATGATCCTGATCGCAATTCCGAAACCTTCTTTTGCTCCTTCGATAAAGGCATCAAAGACATTTACCTTCTTAACAAGTGCAAGTAAGATGAACGACATGATGATGACAATCAGAAGAAAGTTGGCAGCAAATGTGGAAGCACCGGTAATCTGCTCTTTCGGGAGATTCATAAAAAAGTAAATGATGCCCGCGATAATTGCGGCAAGACCACCAATGTATGCAACTATTACCTTGTCGAACAGATTTATTTTCTGAACAATAGCTACACTTATGAGTCCTGCAAGGGTGGCAAAGAAAGTAGCTATCATGATTGGAATAAAGATATCCGCGGGATTTGCGGCTCCAAGCTGCGTCCTGTAGACTAATATAGTAACAGGGATAATTGTCAGTCCCGAAGCATTAAGAACAAGGAACATAATTTGTGCATTCGATGCAGTCTCTTTGTCAGGATTAACTTCCTGCATTTCTTTCATTGCCTTAAGACCTATTGGTGTTGCAGCATTGTCGAGTCCGAGCATATTTGCCGAAAAATTCAACATAATTGATCCATAAGCAGGGTGCCCTTTAGGCAATCCGGGGAAAAGTCTCTGGAACAACGGTCCGAAAAGCCTTCCAAGTATTGCCACTACGCCACCCTTTTCACCAACTTTCATCAGACCCATCCACAGAGCCAAAACACCTGTGAGACCGAGGGAGATCTCAAATCCTGTTTTTGCACTCGAAAAGATTGAACTTACCAGTTCGTTGAATATCTGTGTATTACCTGCAAGGATAAGCTGACCAAGAGCAACAATGAATCCGATGAGGAAAAAGGCGATCCAGATGTAGTTTAATGCCATTGCGATGGTTTGGTGGACGAAGATAAGAAAAAAAACATCGTGCAGTAATGCAGTCGTGCGGTCATCCGATCGTGCTATCATGCAATCATTCAATCGTTCAGGAAATGAGACTGCGTGACTGCATGACCACATGACAAAAAATAATATATTTGTAATTATCATTAGACATAAATTATGGCCAGATTCACGCGTACAGACGTAATTCTAAAGATCAGGGAATCAGGGATCATTCCCATTTTTTATAATAAAGATCCTGAAGTATGCAGAAACGTCATTAAAGCCTGTTTCGAGGGTGGAATGAAGGTGTTTGAATTCACGAACAGAGGTGATTTTGCACACGAGCTTTTCAGCGAACTGAATAAGTGGGCTGAGAAAGAGGTTCCGGAACTTGTGATGGGAGCCGGATCGATAGTGGATCCGGGAACTACTTCACTTTATATTCAGCTTGGTGCCAATTTCATTGTTTCACCTGTTCTTAACCCGGATATGGCGAAGGTGTGCAACCGCAGGAAAGTTCTCTGGTCGCCGGGCTGCGGATCTCTTTCTGAAATAAACTATGCCGAGGAGCTCGGTGCTGAAATAGTTAAAATATTTCCCGGAGCGTCTGTGGGAGGACCGGATTTTGTTAAATCTGTCAAGGGTCCGTGTCCATGGACAAGTATAATGCCTACAGGTGGGGTTGAGCCAACTGTTGATAATCTGAAAGAATGGTTTGAGGCAGGCGCTGCCTGCGTAGGTATCGGATCAAATCTCATAACTAAAGAGCTGATCAGGGAAAAGGACTGGCAGGGACTTGCAAACCGTGTTGCCGGTGCCGTTAAGATCGCCAGGATGTTTAAGTCTTAGTAAAGTGATGAAACAATCCTTGCTTGGCCTTGATATTGGCGGAACAAAATGCGCAGTTATCTTTGGTGAAGCCGAAGGTGACAACCTTACTATTATCGGTAAGGCCGGCTTTCCGACCGAGACCAGTCGCGGGCTGAACCACACACTGGAAGCCATCTACAGACATATTGAACTTATAATTGATAGGCATAAGCTATCAGCCAAAAATATCGAAGCTCTCGGAATAAGCTGCGGGGGACCGCTTGACAGCAAGTCGGGGACAGTAATGTCGCCACCAAATCTTCCCGGATGGGATAATGTTCCGCTGGTCAGTCTCATAACCTCAAAGTATGGTATTCCGGCTGCAATCCAGAACGACGCAAACGCATGTGCGCTGGCTGAATGGAAATTCGGAGCCGGCAGGGGTACAGAGAATATGATTTTCATGACGTTCGGAACGGGCATGGGTGCCGGACTTATTCTGAATGGCCGCCTGTACGCCGGCACGAATGATATGGCCGGAGAGGTTGGTCACATCAGGCTGGCCGAGACCGGACCCGTTGGTTACGGAAAAGCCGGATCATTTGAAGGATTTTGCAGCGGTGGCGGGATTGCCCAGGTAGCCCACACCATGATCATGGAAAAATTTCAGATGGGTGAAACAGTCGGCTTCTGCAAATCGAATGAAGAACTGAATAATATATCTGCACAGATTGTTGCCGAAGCCGCAATAAAAGGAGATGAGCTTGCCCTCAGGATTTACCGGTCGTCAGGCGAGTACCTCGGCAGAGGGCTGTCGATCCTGATAGATATATTAAATCCCCAGGCAATTGTTATAGGCAGTATCTTTTCCAGGTCAAAAGAATTGCTGGAACCATATGCATTGGATATTATCAAAAAGGAGGCTCTCTCACATTCGAGAAATGTCTGCCGTATAGTTCCTGCTGTACTGGGTGAAGATCTGGGAGATTATGCTGCACTTTCAGTCGCTGCTGATCTTCTGAAGCAGCAATCATGAACCTTATTCAATATATCTCCCAGGGTGTCCAGCCTTCATTATAGTTTAAATATGCCCGCCGTCCGAATTCAAGTGGAGGAGTTCCGGTTTCAAATGCACCGAGATCAGGTCCCTTGCCTGTGAAACCATCATTAAATCCAGGAAGAAGAGCACCTGAGTCGATAAGCGGATTTTTAGTCCATACCACCGGGTCGGTTATGTTGGTCTTACGTTCTCCGAATTCATAAGGAAATGCACCCCAGTTAATGCTGTTTATTGTTGATCGCGGATAGAATTCAAGATTATAGGAGGATATGTATAATCTTGTTCCTGAAGGCGTTACATTGAACCTTATGCCATTCTTTTCCTGTGCGGTGGCACCTTTTGTGGTTCCTGAAAAATAATCATAGTCATAATCGCTTGCAGGCTCTTTTTGAATATCTGTTGCCAGTCTTCCCGGGACATCAAATATATTGTTCCTGCTGACGCAATTTGGATTTACATGACTTGTAAATGCATGGAAAACACCGCCGGGCTGTAACGCAGTATTATGAAAGATAAATCTTCTTCCTCCACTGAACTCGTTCCTTTCACCTGTTTTTATATACGCACCTCCGCTGGTGTTTGAATGCCCTGTACGGCTTTCACCAAGAACATTCCTGAAAACATACAATGGCCCTTTTGAAGTTGAAGCGGTGGCTATCCCATTGAAGAAGCGGTGTGCATAATTGCCCCAGATGCGGACATTCATATTGGCTCCTTCGCTTTCAATTGCATCATCCCAGACACTGCGGATCAGGTTACCGTAGATATCTGAATTACAGTTCACATTACCGATTAAGGAAAAATTACTGCTGCCGCCTATGGCATCATTGAATCCATGGTCCTCGGTGGAAACAATATCATTAAAACGGATTACATTTCCTCCCTTGCTCTGGATGATCGTAATGCCCTGTGGTCCATTGGGATGACCGGTTTCCCAATCGTTCGAGGCGCCTCTCGGATCTTCAATCAGGTTTCTCTGGATCGTCAGAAAAGCTGTCCCCTCCTCTGCCCAGACTCCACTGTCGGATCCTCCCTCCATGTTTCCGTAGGTACGCGGACCCCCTATCCTGCCCCAGAATATTATATGGCATTGTTCAACTATGATATTATGCCGGTTCTTTCTGATCCTTATCCCGTGAATTGCAGCATTTCTTATTTCGACACCCCTTATTATAACATAATCAGCATCGATTACGATCCCGTTTTCGGCAACATTTTTCAGGTTCAGTATCGACTTTGACTTTTCGGGAACTGTTAATAGGTGGTAAGCATCAGGCATTCCCGATTCAGTTATAATAATTTGCTTATCTGACTCACCTTCAGGCAGAATTGTTGTTTTACCAACTTTAAAAATATCGCTTCGGGTCCTGAATTTCAGCTGTGCCTTTGCTGATGCAGATACCAACTCTGCCTGGTATTCGGTATCCGGGACCAGGCTTACAATGCTTCCCCGGTATTCACCGTCACGTGAATCGTAAACCAGATCAAGTCCGTTTTGCCAGGACCCGGTATCCATCCGCTTATATCGAATCCTGCATGCCCCTGCTTCCGTAGTTTTCCAGTACACACCGGCACATTCGTATGTGGCGGCTGCATAGGGATTTGGGTTATCAACTGCCGGAGTCTGGCTGAAACCAATATTGATCAGAAAGAGAGACAATATTGAGCTATTGAGTAATTTGATGAATTTCATATTTTTAACTTCTGTTTCTGAATTAATTAATTTGCGTATTCCGGATCAATTTCCATTTAATCATTTGGTTAATATTTCTCCCAGGGGCACCACCCCTCATTATAGTCAAGATAAGCCCGCCTTCCGAACTGCAGCGGAGCAT
>Ga0105101_10000725_pt1 | contig 13911 bp, 7 predicted proteins | sample PPLLak21cMay2015_2_FD_87037 | JGI IMG/M metagenome (GOLD analysis project Ga0105101, IMG submission 87037) | Freshwater sediment microbial communities from Prairie Pothole Lake near Jamestown, North Dakota, USA - PPLs Lake P8 Core (1) Depth... | ecosystem: Environmental > Aquatic > Freshwater >... | reverse complement strand
TTTTTATGTGGTGCATGGAGAATGAAGAAGCGATACAAGGTACAGTAACCGGAGCAAGGATACTCGAAACAATGGTTGAAACAACCCACAGAATTGACCCGACGCGTAAAGTTACCGCTGCAATGAACCATGCCCGCAACGAAGGCGGTTATGCCGATGTGCTGGATGTGGTGGGATACAATTACGGCGACAAGCAATTGGCCTATGTGAAAGATAAAGAAAACCACCCCGATCGTGTTATTTTTTGTACCGAAGGAACAAGTTTCGTTTCCACCCGCGGTGAATATGAAACCAATTGGGGTAAAGGCTATACATCTAACTCCATTATAGTGAAACCCGACTGGGGGCCATATCCGGGTGAGGACTGGGCCGATATTGTTAAATACCCTTACCTTGGTGGCCTGTTTGTTTGGACAGGGTTTGATTACAGGGGTGAACCCACACCGTTTCAGTGGCCCTGCGTATCCTCGCATTTCGGTTTTATAGATATTTGCGGTTTCCCGAAAGATGGTTATTATGCTTACAAAGCTGCGTGGGGCAACGAACCGGTAGTACATATATTCCCGCACTGGGACCTGCCTACCGGACAGGCAGGTTGGCCAGGTAAAGATGGTGATTCCGTCAAAGTTCATTGTTACACCAATTGTGAAGAAGTGGAGCTGTTCCTGAACGGTAAAAGTCAGGGAAAGAAAAAAGCCGAACCTTTCAAAAAACTTATCTGGCCGGTAATTTATAAACCGGGAAAACTCGAAGCCAAAGGGTATAAAGGCGGAAAGCTTGTTGCCAATGATGTTGTTGAAACTACTGCAACTCCTGCTCAGGTTGCTTTAAACAGCGATGTTAGTGCAATAAAAGCCGATGGTTGTGATGTGGCTTTAATAAGGGTTGCCATTAAAGATAACAAAGGCAGGGTTGTGCCAACCGCAAATAATCTTGTGAAATTCACTATTGAAGGGCCCGGTAAAATAATTGGCACAGGTAATGGAAACCCAACCAGTCACGAACCCGACAAGGCCAGCCAGCGAATGGCATTTAACGGGTATTGTTTGGTATTGGTACAATCTCAGAAACAAGCCGGGGAAATCAGGCTAAAAGCGATCTCTGAAAAACTTAAAGATGCAGAAGTGGTTATTAAAGCAGAATAGAATCCGAAAAGTTTTAAATCAGATAAATCACATGAGTTAACCCGACTTATAAAGTTTAACAAAATGATAACTATGCAAAGCCTGATAAAAAATATTCAAATCCGAATACTTGTTAAAAGTACTGTAGTGATTGTTACATCTTTTATCGGGACAATATGCTTTGCTGATAACCCTATAATACAAACTAAATATACCGCCGATCCTGCGCCTATGGTTTATAATGATACCGTATTCTTATTTACCAGCCACGACGAGGACGATGCCTTTGGGTTTAAAATGCTGAATTGGATGCTTTATACATCTACCGATATGGTGAATTGGACAGAACGTGGAATTATTGCGGGAGTAAAAGAACCATACAGGACATTCACCTGGGCCGATGGTCACAGTGCCTGGGCACCACAGTGTGTTGCCCGAAACGGTAAGTTTTATTTTTATTGCCCAACTATTTACCAAGGGAAGATGGCAATTGGGGTAGCTGTATCAACCAGCCCGTATGGCCCTTTTACCGATGCCTTGGGCAAACCTTTAATTTTCCGTTCCAACCCTGGCGATTACGATCCAACCGTATTTATTGACGATGAAGCCCGCCTGCCTGACGGGCAGGGGCAAGCCTATATGTATTGGGGAGGAAATGGGCCTTGTTATTATGCAAAATTAAATGAAGACATGGTTTCATTTTCGGGTGATATCCATGTTGCATCTATCGACTTCACAGGAACCCCGCCAGAAGCATCGTTTACCGAGGGCCCCTGGTTGTGGAAGAAGGATAACCATTACTATCTGGCCTGGGCATCACGCTGTTGCCCCGAAGGAATCGGGTATGCCATGAGCGATAGCCCGACAGGCCCGTGGAAATGCAAGGGGACCATCATGGACCCTGACGGGAGGTCTTCAGGAAACCATCCGGGGATTATCGACTACAAAGGGAATTCTTATTTGTTTGGGTTTAATTATGCCATGCTGAAACAAACCATGTCGAAACATAATGAAAGACGTTCGATTTGTGTTGAAAAAATGACCTACAACAACGATGGCTCTATACAGAAACTTCCCTGGTGGTCAGCAAAAGGAGTGCAGCAAATCGGCAAGTTAAACCCCTACGTAAAAAACGAAGCTGAGACCATGGCTTTTAGCGAAGGGCTTAAAACAGAATTTGCTACTGAATGGGAACGCAACATTCCATGGGACACAGGGAAAAAAATTGCCGACAGGCTTTTTGTAACCGACATTCACAACGGCGATTACATTAAGCTGCAAGGTGTCGATTTTTCAAATGGTGCAATATCGGTTGATGTTAGTGTTGCTTCCTTATATGGCGGAAAGATTGAAATCCATGCCGATAAAATTGACGGCCCATTAATTGGGACTATTGACGTAAGTACTTCTGGTGAAGGCGATATTTGGAAAAATGTTAGCGCTCCGGTGAATGATATTAAAGGCATTCATGATTTATTCTTTGTTTTCAGGGGAGAGAAAGATTTATGCAATTTCGATTGGTGGAAGTTTAATAGGAAATAGCCAAAGGGTTGCCGATTCTACCCGGAAGGAAGGCGCATACAGGTTATAAAACAAATAAGGGAGAACAATTATATGGAATTTATTAATTCACAAAAAACAAGGCAGTTATGGGTTAGTTTTTGTTTTTTTATAAAAAACCGAATATTTCTTGCAGGCTTGTTTCTTTTATTCCATACGTCAATTTCTGCCATATTGCCTGATAAACAAGTATTCGAGGCAGAAAAGGCCAAATTAGTTGGCGGAGCTTTCAAAGTTACGGATATAAGCGCTTCAGGAGGGCAACTGGTAAATCTGGCTAAACCTGGCCAGGGATTATATTTTGAAAACCTCCCGGAAGCAAACAAATTAGCCATCCGATATGCATCGGTGAATAATGGTACAATAAGTGTTTTGGTAAACAATCAGAAGATAGTTAAAGTAAACGTTCATTCATCAGGGGCGGTTACAGGTTCTTTCCTTCATGCAATAATTAATATTGTTATACCCAAAGGGGCAAAACTGGATATTCGTTCTGAACCATCAGATGTTGCACTTAATGTGGATCATATAATTATCGGGAATGGGGATTTAGGATTGTCTCCTGATATATGGAACCTTCCTCAATTAAAGGTTACCGATGGCCCATATGAATCCGATTGGACAGAAATTAGCCGTATTTACACAGTACCCGCATGGTGGCGCGAAGCAAAGTTTGGTGCATGGGCGCATTGGGACCCGCAATCGATGCCTGAAAAGGGCGATTGGTATGCACGTGGTATGTATATGGAAGGACACTGGCAATATAACCATCACCTGAATAATTTTGGCCACCCCTCAGAATATGGCTATAAGGACATTTGCCACAACTGGGTAATTGACAAGTGGAACCCTGAGGAATTGATGAATTTGTACGTAGAAATGGGCGCCCGATATTTCATGGCTATGGGCGTTCATCACGACAACTTCGACTCTTGGAACTCGGCTTACCAGCCCTGGAATTCTGGCAAAGTCGGCCCAAAGGTGGATATTGTCGGAACCTGGGAAAAAATAGCCCGGCAACACGATTTGCGTTTTGGTATCGGTTTTCATAACAGCCCACCCCGGACCTGGGGCCAGTTTATGACGGTACGTTACGCCAGCGACAAAACGGGATCAATGAAAGGTGTGCCTTACGATGCACTGCAAACGGTTCTTGACGGCAAAGGAAAATGGTGGGAAGGACTGGACCCGGTAGACCTCTATGGCCCTGTCCATGACATAAAGAATCCTTTACAGTCACCTTTTGCAAACCAATTTATGTGGCGGGTTGATGATGCCATTACAAAGTACCATCCCGATGTGATTTATTTCGACGAAGCTGCGGGCGATACCTTAATGGATTTGGGTGTTCATATGGGCTTGGGATTTCTCGCTCCGTCTTTGGTTGCAAACTATTATAACAAATCTCTAAACTGGCATCAGGGTAAGATGGATGTGGTAATCAACCTCAAGTGTGTGGGCGGACATTACAACAGCTTCAAAAAGAACCCCGAACTCATTCCCATTGTTGAACGCGCTTTGGTAAAAAGCAGCGAGGCGATTATCGAATCGGAAATAAAAGCATATCCATTCCAGACCGAAACCAGCATTGCTGACTGGCATTACAAAACAGGACAGACATACATGGATGCCGCAAAAATAATTAAATTGCTCATGGAGAACGTTTCGCGCAATGGGGCCATGTTACTAAATATCACGCAGCATGGACGTGGCGATCTTGACCCTGAAGCAGTCCGTATTTGCAAAGATGTTGGCGCATGGTTGAAAATAAATGGTGAAGCTGTTTATGGTTCGCGCCCTTTTGAAGTCTGTGGTGACAATACAGTAAGCTATACCCGCAACAATGGCAATGTTTATGCTACTGTTTTAAATTGGAATGACAGTACGATAATGCTCAATGCTCTTCATTCAGGAGGTAGCACTTTGGGCAAAGTGACCAAGGTAGAGCTTCTTGGCACAAACAATACTATCAGGTTTATTCAGGATGAAAAGGGCTTATCTGTTTTACCTGGTGAATCAGTGCAACCTCTTCCCGGGATCTCCGACCATTCTTTGGCACGAAAATGTCGTGTATTGCGAATTACCCACGATAAAGGTTGGATAAACGATGATGATCCTGGCGCTGTGGCTCCCGGTTGGCTTCGTCTCTGTAATATTGGAACCGGCGACTTCAACAACGATTTAACCATTAGTGAAACGCCGGGCGATGTGTGGAGTTGTTCGTTTACCGGAGATAATATCGCGGTTATTGCACCCAAAGAAGCCGGTGCTGGAAAAATGGAGATTCAGATTGACGATCAAATCCATGCAACCGTTGATTTGTCATCTACCGGAGAACGTATGCCTCTGCAATTGGTTTATGAAGAAGCAGGTTTGAGCGTTGGAAAACATATTATTAAAATCAAAAACCAAGGTTCAGGGAAGGTTGCTGTGGATGCAATAGTTGTAAAGTAATTAGATTATTATGACATATTTAGTTTAATGAAATTTATAAACATGATAAAGAAAACCTTTGTTTTAATAATTTTTCTAATCCAGGGAATACTAGAAATACCTGCTCAATCCCAATTTATGGATTATTTTAATCCTACACCGATAGTAGGTAAATTATTTTCGGTATGACACGCACGGAAGCAAGATTATTGTAATCAAATAAAGGTTGACCTTTTGGCAAACAGCGAAAAGGAAGTCAACCAAACCTTTAGCAGATTTTAAAGGCCCGGTCTAAAGGTTAACTGGTGTAAAAATTATGTAAGTTGATTCTTCTTTTCACAATAATACTGCTTAAGTTATATATGATGATAGAATCTCAAAGATTTTAGAGATTATTTTAAAGACATTGGAAAACGATTACTTATAGTTTTGACATGCTTTTTTAAACTTTACCTGATCTTGAATAACAGGATTATGCATATGATATCAAACAATTTAAGGTATATAGCATATAGCATTTCACTTTCAGCAGTTTTAATCTGTTTTGGCTGCAACCAGGTAAATGGTCCCGCCCCATACGGTCCGGTCCCTTCAGAAAATCAGATGAGATGGCAGGAAATGGAATATTACTCGTTCGTTCATTTCTCGCTAAACACTTATACTGACCAGTCGTGGGGCTATGGAAATGAAGATGTTAGACTTTTTAATCCTGAAAAAGCTGATTGCCGTCAGTGGGCGCGCATTTGCAAAGAAGCAGGTATGAAAGGAATCATCATAACTGCAAAGCACCACTGTGGTTTTTGCCTCTGGCCTTCTAAATATACAGAGTATTCCGTAAAAAATGCTCCGTGGAAAAATGGCAAGGGCGATATGGTCCGTGAAATGGCCGATGCATGTAAAGAATACGGATTAAAATTAGGGATATATTTATCGCCCTGGGACAGAAACCACGCCGATTATGGGAAACCTGAATACATTACATATTTTCGTAATCAGCTCACCGAACTTCTCACCAATTATGGCGAGATTTTCGAAGTTTGGTTCGACGGGGCCAACGGAGGGGACGGATATTACGGTGGAGCCAATGAAACCCGTAAAATTGACCGTACAACCTATTACGACTGGAAGAATACTTATGTGCTGATCCGCAAGTTACAACCCGATATTGTGATATGGAATGATGGAGGCGACAGGGGCGATCTGCGCTGGGTTGGAACCGAAGAAGGCTTTGTTGGCGAAACAAACTGGAGTTTATTGAATGCCACAGGCGAAGTAGATTGGAATATGTTGCATTACGGCCTGGAAACAGGGAATTCATGGGTACCGGCCGAAGTAAATACTTCTATTCGTCCAGAGTGGTTCTATCACCCGAATGAAGACAGCAAGGTGAAAACAGTTCCTGTTTTGATGGAAACCTATTATAACTCCATAGGGCGCAACGGCTCTTTACTGCTTAACTTCCCGATTATGCCAAATGGGTTGATCCATCCAAGCGACGAAAAAGCGGCTCTTGAAATGGCCAAAGCAGTAAAAGAATCATTTGGAGTAAACCTGGCCGAAAAAGGGAAAGCCGAAGTTTCGAATGTCCGAGGAAAAATCGGAAAATTTAATGCATCAAAGGCTATTGACGGCAACAAAGAAACATATTGGGCAACTGACGATAGTGTTACCTCAGCTTCATTGACAATAGATTTAGGAAAACCAACCTTATTCAACCGTTTTATGGCGCAGGAATATATCCGCCTGGGACAGCGTGTGAAAGCCTTTATGGTTGAAGCGTTTGTTGATGGAAACTGGAAAGAAGTAGCAAAAGCAACAACCATTGGTTATAAACGTATCCTTCGTTTTCCGAGTATAAAAGCAACGAAGGTTCGCTTCACAATTACCGATTCGAAAAGTTGCCCTGTCATTTCCAATATTGGGGTCTATAATGCACCGGTATTTCTGAATGCTCCTTCTATAGCCAGAAATCAATCGGGTGAAGTTACTTTGACTACAAATGACATTGGCCCGATTTTTTATTACACATTAGACGGCAGCGAACCGACTACAAAATCAAATATTTACACCACTTCTTTCCCTGCAGATGGAAAATTGGAAGTTAAAGCAATTTCCTACGATCCGGCATCGGGGAAAAGCAGTCCGGTAGGGCATGAAAAATTTGATATTTCAAAAAAGGATTGGAAAATAGTCGGGATAAAAGAAGAAAAGTCTTGTACAATTTTTGACGGAAACACATTTACAGTATGGCATCAAAGAAGTGAAAAAAAAATGCCCATCGATTTAGTCATCGATTTAGGGAACAAATATAATGTATGTGGCTTTAAATATCTGCCTGATCAGGCCAAATGGAGTTCCGGTATTATTACAAACTACCGGTTTTATGTTTCAAGTGACAATATACAATGGAAATTGATAGATCAGGGTGAATTCTCTAACATCAAAAATAATCCTTTGTGGCAAATTAAGAATTTTTCACCTGTTAATGCCTGTTATATAAAGCTGCAGGCATTAAAAACCACCTGGGGTGATGATGTTGCAGGATACGCCGAAGTGGATTTAATGACAAACTAATCAACATTTTAAAAGTGACTAAAGAAAATTATTATGTGGCATTTGCCTCTATTTTATTAAGATTCAAATTAGTCTTTAAACTTAAGTAACCCCAATTATGAGAAAAACTGAAAAACCAAAAGAAATCTTTCGGCATTTTAAGAAAAAAATGTTTGCCGGACTGCTCATGCTATTTGTCATGAATATTTTATATTCACAAGAGCATATGGTTCATGGGTTAATTAAAGATGAGTTCAATATGCCCATTACGGGGGCTGCCATCATAATTAAAGGTACAACAACAGGTACTATTTCAGATGCTGAGGGAAGGTTTTCGCTTAACCTCACAGGTCATGAAAATCCCGTAATTATTATTTCTTTTATCGGTTATTTAACAGAAACGGTGGTTGTTGGGAGTCAAACTGAAATAAACATACAACTGGTACTTAATCTTTTATCGTTAGATCAGGTTGTTGTTATAGGTTATGGGGTTCAGAAAAAAAGTGACCTTACAGGTTCCATTGCTTCAGTGAGTGGTGAACAATTAACAAAGACGCCAAGCGCCACGGTTTTGCAGGCTTTACAGGGGAAAGCTGCAGGGGTGCAGGTTATTAATAATTCAGGTATGCCTGGCGCAGGTATTACTGTTCGTGTGCGAGGGATTAATACAATTACAATGAAAGATCAATATAGTGGTGTTCAGGGTCCTATTTATATTATAGATGGGGTCCCGGGCGATATTAATTCTATCAACCAAAACGACATTGACCATATCGAAGTGCTGAAGGATGCCTCTGCCCAAGCTATCTATGGTTCATCAGGGGGAAATGGGGTTATATTGGTTACTACAAAACAAGGTTCGAAAAATCAAAAAACAAAAGTTGATTTTTCAATGTATCGCGGTATCCAGTCGAACGATATTCCTGTTGAAATGTGTAATACAAAAGAATTTATTCAAATATTTAACACTCTGGAAATCAATAAAAATAAAAAAATCACAGCTGACCCTGATACCTTGCCCAATACCAACTGGTGGAACGAAATTTCGCACAATGCTGTTATGGAAGAGTATAATCTCTCTGTTACATCCGGAACTGAGAACTCAACATCGCTTTTGAGCCTGGGGTATATAAACCAGGATGGGATTGTACAAAAGACCGACTACAAACGTTATAATATCAGGAGCAATACCACCTACAATATAGGCAAACGGGTAAAGATTGGTGAAAACATTAATTTAACTGCCACACGCAACAGGGGCAGTTATGACAATTCTTCATGGGGCTCTGTAATAATGGGAGCTCTCAATCAAAGCCCCATTAGTTATGTTCGTGAAACATCATCTACCTTGACACTTCAACAAAAATCTGATAGAAATATAGGCTGGGGGGGCTGGGGCCAACCTTTGTTTAACACAGGCGCAAACAACCCTGCTGCCTCAATTTACTACAATAACAACAAAAATGGGACTTACAGGATGGCTGGCAATCTTTTTGCTAATGTTGAAATTTTGAAGGGCTTGACTTATAACAATAATTTTGGCTTTGATGTGAATTTTTACGAAAACGATAATTTCATCCCCTACTATTATATCACTCTTACCCAACAAAATGCAAGACCACAAGTGTCCAGACAATTGGACCGGAATTTTACATGGAACTGGCAGCATGTGATTGATTACAAAACAACCTTGTTTGATAAACATAATATTGACCTGATGGTTGGCTTTGAAGCTAATGAATTCCTTAGAAAAACACTATCCGGGGCAGCCGACTCTTTGATTTTAGACGGGGCAACACCGGAATACCAGTATATTAATGCTACACTGAGAAAAAATGGCTCAGAACTTTATAAGCCAGGTGGGGATTATGGCCATGATACCAAATATGCTTACTTTGGCAGGGTAAATTACGAGTTTAATAATCTGTTCCTTGCCCAGTTCTCATATCGTTATGACGGTTCTACCAAATTTGGGCCCAAGCACAGATATGGCAGTTTCCCCGCTTTTTCAGCAGGCTTTAAGTTTAGCGAACTCGAGGTGGTAAAGAACAGCCTGCCCTTTCTAAGTTTTGGAAAAGTGCGTTTTGGATGGGGTAAGACCGGGAATGATGGTATCCCGGGATCGAAATTTTACGCCCTGGTTGATTTAAGATCAAAATTTGGCTACCCGTTTGGAGGGAGTTCTACTCCAGGTGCAGTTAGCCTGGCTCCCGCGAATCCGGAGTTGCACTGGGAAACCATTACCACGTACAACTATGGGCTCGATATGAATTTCTTCAATAACAAACTATCTGTTACAGCCGATTATTTCGATAAAACTACTACCGGTATGTTACAAGACATACCATTGCCATTAATAGTCGGACGGTATGGATTTTCTGGTTCTGAAGGAAAGTATACCGATCATATCGGTAGTTTATCAAATAAAGGGCTGGAATTGGCGATTGGATACAAAGATAAGCTTGGTGATTTGAAATATTCTTTCGATTTCAACTTTACCAAAATTGTGAGCAAATTGTATAATTTGGCCGACACTACGTACTATACGTATAATGTCATACGGAACGGCGATGTTCCCGGTGCATTCTGGGGTTATGAGACAAATGGTTTGTTCCGCACCAGCGATTGTGATTCTATCCTCGATCCGGGGGCTAAGAAAAAAAGATATGTTGCGGTTAACCAACCGTACAAGACAGACAGTAAAGGGAAAAAGACATTTGTTCAAAATTATGCACAACCTGGCGATGTAAGGTTTGTCGATACCAATGGAGACACAATTTTTACAGATAAAGATAAAACTGTGATTGGCAACCCGAACCCAAAATTCACCTTTGCTTTTTCTTTAAATCTTGAATATAAAGGATTTGATCTGAACTGCTTTTTCCAGGGCAGTTATGGTAACCAAATTTTTAATGCAATTAAAGGAAATTGGTATAACTCATCTGGTACCGGAAATTGGGTAACAGATGCTGCTAATGCCTATCGGGCACCTGTTTATGATCAAGCAGGGAATATGATTGACCCGGGTAATACTACCTCGAACCAATTCAGGCTTGCAGGGGCTCAAAACTACCTACCCAGCGACTGGTATATTGAGGATGGTTCATATATCAGGCTAAAATCTATGCAAATAGGCTATACGTTGCCTGAAACTTTTACTATAAAATATGGGATTGAACGTTTAAGGTTTTATGTAGGCGGTATGAATTTACTTACCTGGACTAAATATTCAGGTTTGGATCCTGAAATTGGAGGGAACGACCCAACTCAATTTGGTATTGACTACGGAGTATACCCTCAAGCCAAAATGTATAATGTTGGTCTAAATTTGACGTTTTAGTTTTCTGAATAATTATTTTATAAAAATTAATAAAAATGAAACCGATTAAAAAATATATATTTATAATAGCTGCTATTGCAAGCTTGTTTTTTACAGGATGTTCCAAAGATTTTCTCGACATCAAGCCAGCGGGAAAAGTTGGTGAAGCTGCCTTTTATGCCGATACAACAAACGTTGATTTGATGGTAAACGCGGTATACGGTACATTCTTATACAAGAATAACCTTGATGCGTATGACATGTTTAGATTTATGTTAGGAAGTATACCCTCAGATGAAGCTGAATCTGGAGGTCAAAAACCTATGGGTGATCCTAATACGCACGCTTTTGATATTTTTAATCATACTTCAGAAGCAACTGCTATAAAAGATGTATATGGGACTATGTTTAACGGCGTTTCACGCAGCTCTGAGGTGATTGAAAAATTACCGGAGCTGAGAAAAAATGCCAGTGATGAATTGAAGATGAAAATAGACCTCCGTATGGCTGAAACCCGTTTTCTGAGAGCAGCCTTTTATTTTGTACTTGCCCGTTCATTTGGGGGTGTACCCGTGGTTGACCATATTTTATCGCCATCGGAGTACAAAATGCCTCGCGGTACTATTAAAGATGTATACAAGCAGATGGAGGTAGACCTGAAAGCGGCTATTCCATATTTGCCATTGGAAGACCAAATTGCTGCCAGCGACAAAGGGCGTGCATCAAAAGGCGCAGCACAGGCATTATTGGCCAAAATGTATGTTTACGAATCATCGTACTTTACTTATTATGGTACCAACGATGTCCGCATGGGCGCTGTGCAAGATCGATGGAAAGAAGCTTTTGACTTGTGTCAGGAAATTGAAAAATCCGGAGCATATTTTCTTCTCGGTTCGGATGCTGATTATAAAAAGCCGTATTCTACTTTCTGGTCAAATGACCAACCCAGCAACAATGCTTTTCGCTTTTTATTTTCGGTAGAAGGCAACAATAATAATGAAAGTATTTTTGCAATCCAACATATACCAGATAATGGTTACGATAATTATAAATTTGGAACAGCAATATGCCAGTTTTCTGGCCCCAATAGAGTGTTTAAGAAGAACGGCGTGAAAGGAGAAACAACAATTGATAACCCTCGCTGGGGATGGTGGGTGCCAACCAAAAAGCTTTTCAACTTATTCGATGCCAATGATGTAAGAAGAGGTGTAACCATTGCCCGGGAAGCAGATTCAATAAACGCGAATCCTCGCGATAGTGTACTTTGTAAGATTGATGATGTAAAAGGATGGTATATCGTTGCCAAGCTACCTGATCCGGTAACAGGTTTCCAAAATTTTAAATATGAAATTGGCAAATACAACTCACTGTTTGAAACTGATAATGGCTTCCTGGGAAACCCACTGAACATATATTATATACGCTATGCCGATGTTATTTTAATGGCGTCTGAAGCGGCTATGATGTTAGGCGACCAGACAAATGCGTCTAAATACTTTAACATGATCCGTGAACGTGCCCGGAATTGCGGGGATGGCATCAATCCTGCTAATTTAACGGGGAATGTTACAAAACAGGAAATTATGGACGAACGCGCCCGCGAATTTGCTATGGAAGGCGAACGTTTCTTCGATCTGGTGCGCTGGAAGGAGGCTTTTAATGTTATTAATGATTCTCGTATGGATTGGTGGGATGCTCATGGCATTAGTGGCGGCGTAATGTATACTGAGCCGAAAGACGACTTTTTCCCGATTCCTGAATTTGAAATGCAAAAAAACAGTAATTTGAAACAATATGCAGGCTGGTAATAAAAAAATCCATTAACAAAGGAATGCTGCCTGGTTTTCCAATCAGCATTCCTTTGTTTATAGGAGGCATTGGTTGAAGGCAAAACAGGTCCATTTCAATGTTACCGATTCGACCAATCCTATTCAAACTGAAGGAAAAGTAGAGATAAGGGCAATTGCTTACGAACCTGCTTCGGGTAAAAGCAGCCCTGAGACGAGAAGCCATGGTTTAATTCCCCGATGCTCTGCATCGGAAATTTGAGTCCAGAGTAGAACTCTGGGGTTTAACACCGTTTATTATGCATTATCCAAATCTATACCCTATTCCCGATTCAGTGATCAGTAGTTTAGGTTTAGTATGATCGTCTTCAATTTTTTTGCGCAACTGGGCAACGAATACCCTCAGGTATTGGGTTTGTTCAATGTAGCCCATGCCCCAGACTTCTTTCAGAATATACTGATGCGTCAATACCCTGCCTTCATTTTTTGCCAGTAAAGCCAATAATGAGTATTCTGTCGATGTAAGTTTTATAATTTCATTGCTTTTCCGGACAATGTGATTTGCAATATCAACGGTCAATGAACCGAAGGTTAAGGATGGACTGTCTGAACTATCCTTTCCCTTACGGATTGCTGCCCGTATACGCGCAAGCAATTCGCCTGTCCGGAATGGTTTGGTAAGATAATCGTTAGCTCCGTTATCCAGGGCTTTTATTATATCTTCCTCCGTATTGCGCACGGAGAGTATAATAACAGGATTTTCAAACCATTCACGAAGTTTCTTGATAACCTCAAGGCCATCCATATCAGGCAGTCCCAGATCGAGGATTATCAGAACAGGGTTAACCGATGCAGCTAAAGCAAGCCCCTCTTTGCCTGTTGATGCTTCAGCGATCTTATAACCATTTGCCGAAAGGGTTATCTCAAGCAATCGTCGAATCTGAACCTCATCATCAATAATCAAGATGGTACCTGATAATGTCATCTAATCATCTGTTTTATTAAACGAATTTATGTCGGATATTTCAACGGGAATTTTTATGGTGAACAAAGCTCCTCCGTTTTGACGGTTTTCAGCAATTACCGTGCCTTTATGGGCTTCAACAAAACCTTTAACGATAGACAGACCTAATCC
>Ga0105101_10000721_pt1 | contig 13929 bp, 13 predicted proteins | sample PPLLak21cMay2015_2_FD_87037 | JGI IMG/M metagenome (GOLD analysis project Ga0105101, IMG submission 87037) | Freshwater sediment microbial communities from Prairie Pothole Lake near Jamestown, North Dakota, USA - PPLs Lake P8 Core (1) Depth... | ecosystem: Environmental > Aquatic > Freshwater >... | reverse complement strand
TAAGCCAGTCTGGGTGCCTGGTTGCCGTCCACCAGCACGAGTTCCGGCTTTATTGAAAGCGCCATCACGGCTCGCTGCATGGCCAGCAGACTGGCCTGCAAAATATTCAGCCGGTCGATCTCCTCCACTTCCGCCCGACCCAAGGCCCAACAGAGCGCGCGATCTTTGATCAATACCGACAGTTCCTCGCGGCGCCGGGCACTCAAGGTCTTGGAATCGGCCAGGCCTTCGATGGCCTTGGCGTCGTCCAGAATCACGGCCGCCGCCACGACCGGCCCTGCCAGCGGTCCGCGGCCGACCTCATCCACCCCCGCGACAAGCCTCGGAGCACCGGGACGGGGCGACATCGCGTCAGTTCGCCATGACCGGAGTTTTGCCAGCCGGCACTTTTCGTGGCTTGAGCAGCCGGATCACCGCCTCCGCCGCGCGCGCGTCCGCGTTGCGGCGCAGGGAGCGATGCATATCGGCAAGCACCGCGCGTAATGACCGGGTCTTGTCACGGTGAGCCAGAAAGTCCTCCACGGCCATTCCGAGCTTCTCCGGCGTCGCGTCGCGCTGCATCAGTTCCGGCACGATCTTGCGGCCCGCCAGGATATTGGGCAAGGCATAGAGCTTCACATGCAAAAACGGCTGCATCAGCAGGTAGGACAGCCAGGACATTTTATAGGTGACTACCATCGGTTTTTTGAGCAGCGCGGCTTCGAGCGTGGCCGTGCCGGAGGCCAGCAGCACGATGTCCGCCGCCGCCATGGCATCGCGCGACTGGTTGGCCACGATGGTCACGGGCAGAAACCACGCCCCCTGCCGGTACAACGCTTCCTCAAAAATGGCCCGGGTCTCCGGATTGATGAACGGCGCGACGAAATGGATGTTCGCATGGCGCTTGTGCAACCATAGCGCCGTTTTCACAAACAGGTCGGCATGGCGTTTGAGTTCGCTGCGGCGGCTGCCGGGCAACAGGGCGATCACGACGTCCTTCGCGGGCAGATGCAGCGTGCGGCGCATGACCGCCATGCCGGAACGATCTGTAATCTGGTCGGCCATCGGGTGGCCAACGAAAGTCACCGGCACATGATGCTTGCGGTAATAGCTGGCCTCAAACGGGAACAGGGTCAGCATGTGATCCACGGCACGCCGGATCTTGCGGATGCGATAACCACGCCAGGCCCACACCGTGGGACTGACATAGTGCACCGTCGGGATGCCGGCGGCTTTCAGTTTTTCTTCCAGGCCCAGATTGAAATCAGGAACATCAACGCCGATGAACAGATCCGGCGGACTGGACAGAAAATGCTCGATCAGCTTGTTGCGTATGCCGAGAATCTCGGGATATTTCTCGACACCTTCGAAGCCGATGACGGAAAGCCGGTCCATGGGAAAAAGACTGCGACAACCGGCGGCCTGCATCTGCAGTCCGCCGATGCCTTCAAACGAGGCGCCGGGCAGCCGCTTGCGGATCTCGCGGATCAAGCCCGACCCCAGCAGATCGCCGGAAGCCTCGCCGGCGACGATTCCAATTCTTGTCACGGGCCTGGCCGCCACGGATCAACGAACAATCCCGCGTTCGGAATGCTTGATGAAATCGAGAAAATGCCTGACCTCAGGATTGGCGTCCATCTGCGCCAGCTGTTCGGTTGCCTCGCTGAGGCGCAAACCGGATTTGTACACCAGCTTGTAGGCCTGTCGCAGGGCTTCGATCGTCTGCTCGGAGAAATTCCGGCGCTTGAGTCCGCGCACATTCAGTCCGTGAGGCACGGCAGTATTGCCCGCCACCAGCAGATACGGCGGGATGTCCTTGAAGGTCACGGTGCTGATGCCGGTCATGGCGTGCGCGCCGACACGACAGAATTGGTGAATCATCGTGAACCCGCCGAATATTACCTGATCTTCCACCTTGACATGGCCGGCAAGGCTGGTGCCATTCGCAAAAATTGTGCGATTTCCAACCTGGCAGTCATGTGCGACGTGGCAATACGCCATGATGAAATTGTCATGGCCCAGCCGGGTGACCCCGCCGCCTCCCGCCGATCCGCGATTGAGCGTGCAGTATTCGCGGATGATGTTCCGGTCGCCGATCTCGAGCCAGGTCGGTTCGCCCCTGTAACCCAGATGTTGCGGAGCTTCCCCCAGGGACGAAAACTGGTAAATCCGGTTGTCGCTGCCGATACGTGTCGAGCCGTTGATCACGACATGGGGGCCGATCCAGGTCCCGCTGCCGATCTCGACACCGGCACCGATGATGGAAAAGGCACCAATTTGAACGTCTTTTCCCAGCTTGGCGCCAGGATCGACAATGGCCAGGGGGTGAATCACTCAGGTTTCCTTGTAGGTGCACATCAGCTCGGCGCTGCAGCACAACTCATCACCCACGTGGGCGCTGCTCTCAAACATCCAGATTCCCTTTACTTTCCGCTTGATTTTTGACGTGAGCCGGAGCTGGTCGCCGGGTTCCACCGGGCGCTTGAAGCGCGCATTATCGATGCCGACAAAGTAAAAGATGGCGTTCGCCTTGGGCAGGGCATCCATGCTCTTGAATGAAAGAATGGCGCAGGACTGGGCCATGGCCTCGATGATCAGCACGCCCGGCATTACGGGGCGGTTGGGGAAATGACCCTGAAAAAAGGGTTCGTTGATGGTCACATTCTTGATCGCGGTGATCGATTCATCCTTCGTGTACGTCAGTATGCGATCAACCAGCAGGAACGGATAGCGATGCGGAAGATATTTAAGAATCTCATGGATGTCCAGCGAGTTCAATTTTCAGACTCCTCGGAATGCTGTTGCAGTTTCTCTTCCAGCCTGGCCAGTCGTCGCGCCATCTCGTCGAGATGATGCAGCCTGGCCGCGTTGCGGCGCCATTTATCCGCCGGCTCGGCCTTGACGCTGGACGAATAGACACCCGCCTGCCGGATGGAGCCCGTGACCAGGGATTGCGCCGTGACATGCACGTCATCGGCGATTTCCACGTGCCCATTGATACCCACCTGCCCTCCCAGCGTACAACGTTGCCCAATCCTCGCGCTGCCGGCAATGCCGACGAAGGCCGCGATCGCGGTGTTGTCGCCGATGCGCACATTGTGGGCGATCTGTATCAGGTTATCCAGCTTGACGCCATTGCCGATGACCGTGTCGTCCAGGGCGCCGCGATCGATGGTGGTGTTGGCGCCCACCTCCACGTCATTGCCGACGATAACGGATCCCAGTTGCGGGACTTTCTGCCAGCGCTCACGGTCACGGGCAAAACCGAAACCATCGCTCCCGATTATCGCTCCCGGGTGAAACAGGCAGTCCTCGCCCACGACGCATCGATCGCCAATGACGACATGTCCTACAAGACGGCTGCGTGTGCCGATGCTGGCACCACTCCCGACAAGGCAACCGGGCCCGATGTACACATCATCCATTATCTCGGCGCCTGCCTCAACCACGGAATGCGGACCGACCCACGCGCTGGCGGCGACGTGCGCGGAAGGACTGATCACGGCGCTGGCGTGTGCCCCGGGTTTGAATGCCGGTGATGGATGCAGCAATTGGGCGACGCGCGCGAAACATAAATGCGGGTTTTCAACGATCAGCGCGGGGCCCGCGCGGTGAGCGACTTCCGCTTCCGCCAGAATCACCGCGCCGGCCGCCGTGGTGGCAAGCTTGGCAATATATTTCCTGTCGCCGAGAAAAGTGATGTCATCCGGCCCGGCCGAATCCAGCGACGCGGCACGCTTTATGACGAGATCGGGATTTCCCTGTACCCTGCCCTGGAAACGCCGCGCCAGCTCTGCAAGGGTGACGGCCATTGTGCGTTATTTCTTTCCCAGTCTTTTAAGGATTTTGTCGGTAATGTCCGCCTTGTTACTGGCGTAAACCGCGCTTTCCAGGATGAGATCGTAGTTTTCCTGTTTGGCGATATCCGCGATAGTCTTTTGCACGATCTTCTGCAACGCCGCCAGCTCCTCGTTACGGCGCAGATTGTAATCTTCGCGAAATTCCTGGGTGGCGCGGCGCAGGTCGCGTTTCAGGGAAACAATTTCGAACTCCTTGGACCGATGCTCTGCATCCTTCAGCACCAGCGCATTCTTTTCCAGCTCCTGCTCCAGCTGCTTGAGCTTGTTCTGCATCTCGACAATCTGTTTGTCGCGCGGAGCAAACTCAGCCTCGAGTTTCTTGAGCGCGGCCTCTCCCTGCGGCGCCTCCTCGATGACCTTGACGGCGTTGACGTAACCGATCTTGAGTTCGGCTGCCAGCAGCTGTGCCGGCATGACGCCGCCCAGCACGCACATAAATGATCCGAATACGATGTTTCTGATGCGCAAAGCAGCCTCCTGATGACTATCGCAGCGGCACACCCAACGTGAACTGGAACGATTCCGTCCGGTCGCCCGGCTTGTCATTCAGCGGGATCGCATAGCTGAAGCTGAGCGGCCCGACGGGCGAGAACCAATTAAACGCCAAACCGGCTGAATAGCGCAACTGGCCAAGCTCAACCTTTTCACCGGGACCGTAGACCATGCCTCCGTCGGTAAACAGGCTGAGACGCATGGACTTGTTGTCGCTGGAAGCGCCCGGCAACGGGAACAACAGCTCCGCGTTAAGCAGTATACGGCGGTTGCCGCCGATCGGGTCATTCGGCGGCAGACTGTCGCGGGGGCCGAGCGAGCGCGAGCTGAAGCCGCGCACCGTACTGCTGCCACCGGCGTAGAAATTCTTGTAAAACGGAAGCTCGTCCGTATCACCGTAACCGGCGCCGTAACCGAGCTCCCCCTTCATTTTGAAGGTAAAGGTTTCGCTCAGGGGCCAGTAGCGGCCGGCCAGGTAGGTCAGCTTGTAGTATTCGATATCGGTGCCCGGAACAGTCACCTCGGCGGACAACCGCTGCAGGCTGCCCGAGGTCGGCAACAGCAGGCTGTCCAGGGTGTCGCGCGACCAGCCCAGCGTCGTCTTCAGGATCGTGTTGGACGAACCGTATTTGGCGACAAAATCCTGGGCGATCTGGGCGCTGGTGGTGTTGGTATGCAGAACGATTTTTTCCACGTCGGCGCCGACATTGACCGAGTTGTCCTCGCTCAAGGGAATGCCGAAGAACACGCCCACGCCCTGGGTGTCCGCCGTATACGCCGCCGTGTCGGCGAGCGCGGCATCGATGCTGCTCGAGAATATATTGAACCCGCGGCTGACGCCGTCCTTCGTGTAGTAGGGATTGACGTAACGGATGTTGAAGTTGGTCGTGGAGTCCGAGTTGTCGAAGCTCACGCCCAGTTCCTTGCCTGTGCCGAACAGGTTGCTCTGGGTGATGCTGGCGTTCAAAAGCAAACCGTCGCTGTCCGAATAGCCGACACCGAGCATGAGATTGCCCGTGGGGCGTTCCTTCACGTTGACGTTGACGTCCACCTGGTCCGCCACCCCGGGCACCGCGGGCGTTTCCACGTTTACGTCGTCGTAGAAACCGAGGCGCTGGAGGCGCACGCGAGAACGCTGGATCTTCGCAGCGTTATACCATGCGCCTTCGTGCTGGCGCATTTCGCGACGCAGCACCTCGTCGCGCGTGGCGATGTTGCCGGCGAAATTGACACGTCGCACGTAGATGCGCCGACCCGGATCCACGAAGAAAGTGAAGAAGACCTCCGACTTGTCCTTGTTCACCTCGGGAATAGCATTCACGTTGGCGAAGGCGTAACCGTCGTTGGCCAGGCGATCGGACATTTTCTTGGTCGTCTCCGTGACTTCCTTGCGCGAGAAAACACTGCCCGGCTGGATGCCGATCAGCGCGTTCAGCTCGCTCTCCGGGATTACGAAGGCTCCGGCCAGCTTGTGCCCGGTCACGGTATATTTTTTTCCCTCGGTAATATTGATCGTGACGTAGATTTTCTCCTTGTCCGGCGTGATGGAGACCTGGGTGGAGTCGATATTGAATTCGAGAAATCCCCGGTCCTGGTAGAAATTGCGCAGCCGCTCCAGATCGCCGGCCAGTTTCTGTTTCGAGTATTTGTCGCGGCTGGAGAAAAGCGCATACCAGGGCTTGGGGCCGAGACTGAAGAGCTTGAGCAGCTTCTTGTCGGGAAAAAGCCGGTTGCCGACGAGGTTGATCTCGCGGATGCGCGCCACCTTGCCCTCCGCCACCTGGATGTTGATGTCGACACGGTTGCGCTCGAGCGGCGTGACCGTCGGCTGGATGCTGACGGCGTAATAACCGCGGCCGAAATACTGCTGCCGCAGCTCCTGCTCCACGCGGTCCAGCAGCGACTTGTTGAACACCCTTCCTTCTGCCAGTCCGACTTCCTTCAGGCCCTTTTTCAGGTCTTCCTCCGACATCTCCTTGGTGCCGGCGATCTTGATGCCGGCAATCGAGGGCCGCTCGACCACGGACACGATCAGGACATTGCCGTCACGCTCCAGCCGCACGTCGCGGAAAAATCCCGTCTTGAACAGGGCGCGCACGGCATCCTGGGATATTTTGTCGGTCAGGGTATCGCCTACCTTGACCGGCAGATAATTGAACACGGTACCGGCCGAAATGCGTTGCAGCCCTTCCACGCGGATGTCCCGGATGACAAAGGACTCCGCCGCCTGGCCGGCGGACGCACAGAACACACACAGGAGAAACGCCGCGAGAAATCTTTTCATTCGTTGTTTGTTTCTGGAGTCACGCGCGCGGCTGTCGTTCAGAAGAAAATCCGGGTCAAATCGTTGTAAAACGCCAGCATCATCAGGCCGACAAGCAGGGCCACACCGACTTGCTGCCCCCACGCCAGTACGGTGTCGGAAACCGGACTGCCCTTCACGGCCTCGATAATGTAATACATTAAGTGCCCGCCATCGAGCACCGGAATCGGCAGCAGGTTCAGCACCCCGAGGCTGATGCTGATGACCGCCAGAAACAGCACGAACTGCTCGACGCCGACCTGGGCGGAAACGCCGGCGTACTGCGCGATGGTAAGCGGTCCGCTGATGTTGCGCGTGGACACCTCGAGCTTGAGCATGCGGTAGAGCATCTCCAGCGTCAGCACCGACATCATCCAGGTGTTGCCGATGCCTTCCGTCAACGCCTCCAGCGAGCCAAAACGGACCTTGACCCGCATCGCGTCGGGTATCCCGCCGAATTGGGGACGGATGTTCATGCGCCCGATGGTCTCGCCCCCCTGCTCGATGGCGTCGGGCGTAACGTTGAAATCGAGTCGTGCTCCAGCCCTCTCCACCGTCACTTGTAGTTGTTGTCCCGATCTGCCGCTGACCACCGCGACCAGTTCCTCCCACGTGCTCACCGGCCGGGAGTCGATCTCCACCAGGCGGTCACCCACCTGCATGCCCGCGCGCTGGGCTGGCCCCGGTTCGATGGCGCCGATGACCGGCAGCAGTTCCGGATAATATCCGATCAGGCCGATCCCGCGCTCGAGCAGCGAGGCATTCACCTGCTGCACCGGCAGGCTCGATAGATCCAGCTCGAGGGTTTTGTTCGCACCCTGCGCATCGCGCACTTCCACCAGCAGTCGTGCCTGGTCGAGCGCCCGCTGGAACACATACAGGCGCCGATGGTCCCAGCTCTGCACTTCCTTGCCATCGATGCTCAGGATAGTGTCGCCGGCGCGGAACCCCGCCTGCTGTGCAATCGAATCTTCGGCGACCTTGCCGACCACCGGCTGGATGCCATCCACGCCGACCATGTAGATCGCCCAGTAGGCCAGGACGGCGAAAATGAAATTGAACAGCGGGCCCGCGACCACGATGGCCATGCGCTTCCAGACGCGCTGGCGATTGAAGGCCCGGTGCAGCTCCGACGCCGGCACCTCGCCCTCGCCCTCGTCCAGCATCTTCACGTAGCCGCCGAGCGGAAACGCCCCGATGGCCAGCTCCATGCCGTCCGGGCCCACGCGGCGCGACCACAGCGGTTTGCCGAAGCCCACGGAGAAACGCAGCACCTTGACGCCCAGGCGCCGCGCCACCCAGAAATGGCCGAACTCATGCACCGTGATCAGAATACCCAAGGCGACCACGAACGCGCCGGCATAATATAGTAGATCGATCATGTCACACCCTGTTTGGCCCGCGGCACCCGCGCCGCAATGAAATCGTCCGCCATGTCGCGGGCCCGCCGGTCATCAGACAGCACGGCATCGAGATGAGTTTCACGGCTGGCCGGCAGATTCGCCAGTGCATGCTCGATCACACGCGGGATATCGGTAAACCCGATGCGCCGATCGAGAAAGGCCTGCACCGCGACCTCATTGGCCGCGTTCAGGATCGCCGGCATGGTGCCGCCACCGCGCGCCGCCTCATACGCCAGCCGCAGGCACGGAAAACGCCCGAGGTCCGGCGCGCTGAAATCCAGGCGCCCCACTTCGAGCAGGTTGAGGCTTTTCACTCCGGACTCGATCCGATCCGGCCAGGCCAGCGCATGCGCGAGCGGCGTGCGCATATCCGGATTGCCCAGCTGGGCCAGTACCGAGCCATCGACATACTCGACCAGCGAATGAATCACGCTCTGGGGGTGAATGACGATCTCGACCTGGTCGGGCGTCATGCCGAACAGCCAGCAGGCCTCGATCAGTTCCAGGCCCTTGTTCATCAGGGTCGCGGAATCCACCGAGATTTTCCGGCCCATGACCCAGTTGGGATGGGCGCAGGCCTGTTCCGGCGTCACCGCGGCCAGCGCTTCGGCCGGCGTCGCGCGGAAAGGCCCGCCCGAGCAGGTCAGGAAAATGCGACGCACGGCGGGCGCCGCGGTTCCCGTGCGGAAGCCGTCGGGCATGCACTGGAAGATCGCGTTGTGCTCGCTGTCCACCGGCAACAGTTCGGCGTTGGCGCGTCGCGCCTCCTCGATAAAAACCTGGCCGGACATCACCAGCGGCTCCTTGTTGGCCAGCAACACACGCTTTCCCGCCCGCACCGCGGTGAGCGTCGGCAACAGTCCGGCGGCACCGACGATGGCGGCCACGACGGTATGGGCTTGCGGATGTATCGCCACCGCGTTCAGCCCCTCCACGCCGGACAGCACTTCGATGCCGAGCCCGGCGGCGCGGATTTTTTCCGATAACTGTCCGGCGGCACGCGGGTCGAGCATGACCGCTTGGCGTGGCAGGAAATGCCGACACTGCTCGAAAAGACGGTCGACCTGGGTATTGGCGGTCAGGGCCACGACCCGGTATTTTCCGGGGTGTCGCGCCAGTACATCGAGCGCATTGATCCCGATTGAGCCGGTGGAGCCCAGAATGGTCACGCCACGCGCGCCGCGGTCAAGCCGTTCCGTGGAAGTATCTTTTTCCGTTATGGTCATGCATCAAGCTTCAACAGGAAAATCGCGCCGAGCGCGAACACCGGCACCGCGGACGTGAGGGCGTCGATGCGGTCCAGTACCCCACCGTGGCCGGGAAGCAGCCTGCCGCTGTCCTTGACGCCGGCAATGCGCTTGAGCTTGCTTTCCGTCAGGTCGCCGACCACCGAAAACAATGCCGTCACGGCGGCCAGCCCCGTCCACATCGCCAGCAACGTTCCCTCGAACTTCCACAGCATTGTCCCACAAAGCCAGGCCAGCAGCACGACGCCCAGCACGCCGCCCGCCACGCCTTCCACCGTCTTGCCGGGGCTGACATGCGGCGCGAGCCTGGTTCGGCCCATGATGGAACCGGCGAAATAGGCAGCGCTGTCCGCGACCCACACCAGCACGAACAGAAACAGCAGCACACGCGGTCTTTCGTCGTCCGCGGCCAGCAGATAAACCGCCGCAACCCACAGGGGAACCAGTACCAGAAAACCGCCAACAACCCGGCCCGTCATGGTCGCGAACATGCCGCGGGCCACATCCCGGCGACTGAACAGTTCCACCAGTGCCCATAACCACCACAATACGGCCGCCGTCAGGAACGAAACGATCAGATCAGGGTGAAGCGGTATGAGCTTCAGTCCCAAGGCGCCGAACAGCAGCAAAGCGGCCACGTAGGCGAGCTTGGCGGCGAAATGCCGCAAACCGGTCAATCCGGCCCACTCCCATGCCGCGGCCGCCATGACGACAGCGAATATGAGGACCAGCCACGGGAGGGATAGATAAAACAGCGCCGCTACCAGCAGCGGAACCAGAATGACGGCCGTCAGGATGCGTTGTTTAAGCATGGCGCGCAGCTTCGATCTGATCACCGGTCAGACCGAAACGGCGCTGGCGTCCGGCATACGAGGCCAGCGCCTGCTCGAATTGTGCGCGATCGAAATCCGGCCACAGGACCGGGGTGAAATACATCTCGGTGTAGGCCAGCTGCCACAACAGAAAATTGCTGATGCGCTGCTCGCCGCCGGTGCGGATGAAAAGATCGGGTTCGGGAACGCCGGCGAGGCTGAGAAAAGGTTCGATGCTCGCTTCGGTGATGCTCGCGGGATCGATCTCGCCATTCACGGCGCGCTGCGCCAGCTGGGCACAGGCCTGGGCGATGTCCCAGCGTCCGCCGTAATTGGCGGCGATGGTGAGCGTCAGCGACTGGTTGTCGTGCGTCAGCATTTCCGCCTGACGGATGCGCGCACCGATTTTTTCGCCGAAACGCGCGATATCACCGATGACGCGGAAACGTACATTGCTCTTGTGCAGTTTTCGGATTTCGTTTTCCAGCGCGCTCAGAAACAGATCCATGAGCAGTTGCACTTCCTGCGCCGGACGACGCCAGTTCTCGCTGCTGAAGGCAAAAAGCGTGAGGTGTTTGATCCCTCTTTCTGCGCAGGCCGACACCATGTCGCGCACGCGCTCCACACCCTTGCGGTGGCCGGCAATGCGGGGCAAGCCGCGGCCCTTGGCCCAGCGGCCGTTGCCGTCCATGATCACGGCCACGTGCCGCGGGATGTCGGATTGCTCCGCCAGCATCGCCGCCGTATCGTTATTGCCGCTCTTGTCCATTCAATTAGTAGATTAAGATTCCGGCCACAGAGCACACAGAGGTCACAGAGCAAAAACCTTTTCTTTATCTCTGTGTACTCTGTGATCTCTGTGGCGAAAACAATTAATATCCAAACCCAACATTACACCTGCATGATGTCCTTTTCCTTGCCCGTCACCAGCTTGTCCACTTCGCCGATGAAATGGTCGGTGAACTTCTGCACCGCCTCTTCTGCACGCTTGTCGTCGTCCTCGGTGATGAGCTTTTTCTTCAGGGCATCCTTCAAATGCTGGTTGGAATCGCGGCGCACATTGCGGATCGCGACCTTGGCGTTCTCGCCCTCGGCGCGCGCGTGCTTGGACAGTTCCTTGCGCCGCTCCTCGGTCAAGGCCGGCAACGGCACGCGGATCACGCCACCCGACGACATGGGATTCAGCCCCAGATCGGATTCCCGGATCGCCTTTTCGATCGCGGCCGCCTGACTCTTGTCATAAGGCGTCACCGTCAGCGTTCTGGCGTCCGCGGCCGAGACGTTGGCCACCTGGTTCAGCGGCGTCTTGTTGCCGTAATAATCGATGCGCACGTTCTCGAGCAGGCCGGGATGGGCGCGCCCGGTGCGGATCTTGCCCAGGTCGTTTTTCAGCGTCTCCACCGACTTCGCCATGCGCGTTTCCGCGTCTTTCTTGATGCTTTCGACTGATTGCGTCACGACTGGCCTCCTTTGACGAGTGTGCCGACATCTTCTCCCCGGCAGACACGCAGCAGGTTGCCGGCTTTTTGAATACTGAACACGCGCAGGTGCATCTTCTGGTCGCGGCACAGCGCAATCGAGGCTGCATCCATCACGCCGAGCCGCTTCTCCAGTACTTCATCGAAACTGATGGTTTCAAAACGTCTGGCGTCAGGGTGTTTCACCGGATCGCGGTCGTACACGCCATCCACCTTGGTGGCCTTGAGCACGACGTCGGCGCCGATCTCCATGCCGCGCAGCGTCGCCGCGGTGTCGGTAGTGAAGAAGGGATTGCCGGTGCCCGCGGCAAAAATCACCACGCGCCCCTGTTCGAGGTGGCGTATCGCGCGGCGGCGGACGTAGGGCTCCACCACCTGGTCGACCCGCAGGGCCGATTGCACGCGCACGGGAACTTCCAGTTTTTCCAGCGCGTCCTGCATGGCGAGTGAATTCATCACGGTGGCGAGCATGCCCATGTAATCGGCCGTGGCCCGGTCCATGCCCTGGGCCGAGGGCGCGATGCCGCGGAAAATGTTGCCGCCGCCGATCACGACGGCCAGCTGCACACCGGTGGCAACCACCGTCTTGATCTCGGCGGCGACACGCGCCAGCACCTCGCGATTGATGCCGTAGGCGTCGGAACCCATCAGCGCCTCGCCGGAAAGCTTGAGCAGCACGCGGCGGTAGGCGGGAACCCCGGATGCGTTCATTTAATGCTCGCTCCCTCAAACAAAGAATAAAAAAGAAATCAACCGCCAGGACGCCAGGAACGCCAGGGAAGTCATTTTGATCAGGTTTTCCTGGCGACCCTGGCGCCCTGGCGGTTCAAAATCATGCTTATCATCAGGTGTTCTTGACCGTCGCCATCACTTCGGCGGCGAAGTTGTCCGACCGCTTCTCCAGGCCTTCACCGACTTCATAGCGGATGAAGCCTTTCACGCTGGCGCTTTTGGACTTGAGCAGTTTTTCGACCGTGGTCTCCGGGTCCTTCACGAACGGCTGGCCCAGGAGGGTGATTTCACCGAGGTACTTGTTGACCCGGCCCATGACCATTTTTTCAATGATCTCCGCCGGCTTGCCGCTGGCCTTGGCCTGCTCGGCGAAGATTTCCTTCTCCTTGGCCACGGCCGCGGCCGGCACCTGATCCTTCGAGACATATTCCGGACGGCTGGCGGCGACATGCATGGCGATGTCCTTGGCGAGATTTTCATCGCCGCCATCCAGCACCACCAGCACACCGATCTTGCGGCCATGGACATAGCTGCCGATATGGCCCTGGTCCGTCGTCAGCCGTTCGAAGCGCCGGACGTTGATATTCTCGCCCAGCTTCATGACCAGTCCTTCGCGCGTCTGGGCCACGGTGGCCGGCGCGCCGTCCTGGTGCGGAAGCCGGTAGAGCGCGTCCACGTCCGCCGGCTGGCTGCGGGCCACGCGCGCCGCGACGGCGCTGGCAAAGGCCTCGAATTCATCGCCCTTGGCGACGAAATCGGTTTCGCAATTCACTTCGACCATGGCGGCGGTCTTGCGATCGGCGCTGACATGGATCCCGATCGTGCCTTCGGCGGCGATGCGCCCCGCCTTCTTCTCGACCTTGGCGCCGGCGCGCTTGCGCAGCAAATCCGACGCGGCCTCCATGTCGCCGTTGGTTTCCGTGAGCGCGGCCTTGCATTCCATCATGCCGAGCCCGGTGCGCTCGCGCAGTTCTTTCACCTGTTGTGCTGATATGCTCATAATTTCATAAACCCAATAATTAATTTCGCCACAGAGTACACAGAGATCACAGAGGAAAAAACGACCCTTAAGTCTTGTTCTGGTATTTTTTAATTCTCTGTGTTCTCTGTGCCCTCTGTGGCAAATATTCATAAAACCAAGGGGGCATTGCCCCCTTGGTGTCACACTGTTTCTTCGTCATCCTGTCCGGGAAGCGTTTCTTTTTTCGCACGTGGAACGCTTTTCGGCTTGGCGCGCGTGGTGCGCTTGGGTTTGTCCGCCGGCTTCTCGGCCGTCTCCACTGCCGTTTCGGCCTCCGGGGCGGATTCCGCCGGCACTGATGCCATTTTCTTCTTGGCGACAACCTTTACCTTGGCCGGCTCTTCCTTGACCTCGATAAACTCGTCGTCGCCCGACACGATGGCGGCCTGATGCTGCTCGCGGCCCACAAGAATGGCGTCCGCCGCGGCACGCGCATAAAGCTGGATGGCGCGGAGGGCGTCGTCGTTGCCCGGAATGACGTAGTCCACGCCGTCGGGCTTGCAGTTGGAATCGACCACGCCCACGACGGGGATGTTCAGCTTCTTCGCCTCGGAAACCGCGATATATTCATGACCGACATCGACGACAAACACGGCGTCGGGC
>Ga0105101_10000720_pt1 | contig 13934 bp, 13 predicted proteins | sample PPLLak21cMay2015_2_FD_87037 | JGI IMG/M metagenome (GOLD analysis project Ga0105101, IMG submission 87037) | Freshwater sediment microbial communities from Prairie Pothole Lake near Jamestown, North Dakota, USA - PPLs Lake P8 Core (1) Depth... | ecosystem: Environmental > Aquatic > Freshwater >... | reverse complement strand
GGTACTGGAAATACTGCTCGAGCGCCGCACCATCGCCGGCCACGAAGCCGGAACGCAGACCGGGCAGGTTGGAGCGCTTCGACAGCGAGTGGAACACCAGGCAATGGCGGTAGTCGGCGATGCCGAGGTCGTGCGCCACCTGCAGCAAACCGGGCGGCGGATTGCCCTCGTCAAAGTAGATCTCCGAGTAGCACTCATCCGAAGCGATAAGGAAATCGTGTCGTTCGGCAAGTTCCAGCAGCTGCGCGAAGTCGGCGTGTTTCAGCACCGTGCCGGTCGGGTTGCCAGGCGAGCAAATGTACACCAGTTGCACTTGTTCCCAGACCTCCGCTGGCACGCGCGTAAAATCCATGCGGTAGTGGTTGTCGGCGACCGTGTTCAGTAAATAAGGGCGTGCGCCGGCAAGCAGCGCCGCGCCCTCGTAGATTTGGTAGAAGGGATTGGGCATCAACACCACCGGCTGCTGGGTGTGCGCGCGCCGGTCGATCACCGCCTGGGCAATCGAGAACAGCGCCTCGCGTGTGCCGGCACAGGGTAGGATGTGTCTTTCCGGATCGAGTGCTGCCCGGTCGAGTTTGAAACGCCGGTTCGCCCAACCGGCAATCGTCCGGCGCAGCTCGCTGCTGCCCTTGGTGACCGGATAGTGCGACAAACCATTCAGGTTCGCGGTCAAGGCTTCCAATACGAACGACGGTGCGGCATGCTGCGGCTCGCCCATGGACAGCCGGATCGCCGGCTTCCCGGACGAGGGAGTAAGGCCGCGGGTGAGCTCAGCGAGCTTCTGGAACGGGTAGGGCTGGAGGCCCGCGAGCCTGGAGTTCATCGGTCCGGTTCTGGTTGGAAAATTAATAATGGTTATTTTTGTGCAAGCCTGCTTTCTTTAGATTATACGGAATCGAGCGCATGCCAGCCAATCTAAGGTAGGCAGGCCTGCACAAAAATAGCCATTCGAGGTAAGCAGGCGTGCACAAAAATAACCATTCGAGGTAAGCCAGCCTGCACAAAATTAGCCATACGACGATGTCGCGCCTGCTGCCGGTGGCCAGCATTCTTCTGGGCGCCAGCCTGTGGGGCGTGATCTGGTATCCGCTGCGTTTGCTCGAAGCGGGCGGTTTCACGGGCGTGTGGCTCACGCTCACGTTGTACGCCACGGCGCTTGTGGCGAGCCTGCCATTTACCTGGCGCGCGTTTCCGGAATTCACCCGTCGTCCGTGGTTGCTGCTGCTGCTCATGCTCGCGGCCGGCTGGACCAACATCGCCTTCGTCGAGGCGGTGCTCCAGGGCAACATCCTGCGCGTGTTGCTGCTCTTCTATCTGTCTCCGCTCTGGACGGTGGTCATGGGACGGATCGTGCTGCGCGAGATTTTGTCGCGCAACGCACTCATCAGCCTGCTGCTCGCCATGGGCGGTGCGCTGATCATGCTTTGGGATCACAAGATTGGCGTGCCGTGGCCGCGCGATGCGGCCGACGGGTTCGCGTTGTCCGCCGGCTTCGCGTTTGCGTTGTCGAACGTGCTGGTGCGCAAGATGGACGACATCTCCGTCCAGATGAAGTCGGCCAGTGTCTGGGGTGGGGTGGTGCTGGTGGCGCTGGTCATGATCCCGCTGCTGCAAATGGAGACGCCACGCCTTACGCACGGAATATTTGCCGGCGCAGTGGCCCTGGGCCTGCTCGGAATTCTGATCATGACCGTGTTGGTGCAGTACGGCGTGACACATTTGCCGGTGCACCGCTCGGCGGTGCTGGCGCTGATCGAACTCGTGGCCGGCGCCCTGTCGCAACAGTTGTTGACGGATGAGATCGTGAGTCTGCGGGACTGGGCGGGGGGTGCGCTGATACTGGTGGGCGCGTATCTCTCGGCCAGGGCAGCCACCCGCTAAGCGCAACTTCGAAGCAACGCCGCTCCCGGCCTAACCGGTTGTGGCTGACATAAACTTCCGGTCGAGCGCGAACAGCAACGCGTCGATTTCGGACAACAGGCCGTCCGAATCGTTGTCCTTCAGGAATACATCGAATTCCCTGGCCAGAACACCGGCTTCCTGCTCGATGCGCTGTGCCCGGGCCACGGTCTGTGCCGCGGTGCGCGAAGATATATAGGTGCGGTCTCCACGGTCGAAGGCCGCCTGCAGGCGGATCGCGGCGTTGGCTTCTTCGTAGGTCAGAAAACTGGCCAGCGACAGGTAGGCGGTGCGCAGTCTGTCCAGCGCCGCCGGGTCGGCCATCCCACCCGTGGCGGTAGCACGCGCGACGATACGGAGCGCCTGCCGTATTTCGTCCTTTGGTGCCGGTAATAGCGTTTCCGGCGCACCCAGGGTGAGCAACACGGCAACGCTGTGCAAAACCTGCTGGTATTCCTGCACAAGCGGCCCAGCTTGGGCCAGGGTCTGTGATTCCGGTGTTTTGTCCATGTCGATCAGCTTATTCTGGAGTTGTTGTGGCTGATGTTCGCCCGCCGATTCACATAGGTCGTTATTGTCCGCTGCTGCATAAAGCAAGGAATGTGCCAGTTAACCGGCGCCGGCAGAACGTACCGACAGTGAACCAAGGCGGACGTCAATTCTGTGACAGAGGCGCAGCGCTAGTGTGCCTCAGGAATAATCTCTTTCTCCAAAAATGGCTGTGCCAATCCGGACCAGGGTCGCGCCTTCCTGGATGGCCTCGATGAAGTCGCCACTCATGCCCATCGAAAGCTCGGTGAACCCGGGCAAGGCAAAGCGCTGTGCGCAGCCATCACGCAACTCGCGCAGCGCGGCGAAGCTGGCACGCCGCTCGGATTCGGTCGCGGGATGCGGGCCAATGGCCATCAGGCCGCGTAGCCGGATACCCGCGAGATTCTCGTTCCGCAGCTGCTCGAGCAACGCCACGATGTCTTCCGGGGCAACGCCGTGCTTCGCCGGGTCGCGGGTGATGTTCACCTCGATGAGCGTATTTACAGTCGTATTCTGTTCCTGCGCCAGGCGCGCGAGGCGTTGGGCGAGTTTCACGCTGTCGAGTGAGTGCACCCAGGCGAAGTTGCCGGGGATGAACCGAGCCTTGTTGGATTGCAGGTGGCCGAGGAAATGCCACTCCAGTCCCTGGCCGGCGAACTGCGGAATCTTGGCCAGGGCATCCTGCACCGTGTTTTCGCCAAATAGGCGCTGCCCGGCGGCAATCGCGGCGGCGACGGCCTCGGGCGGCTGGGTTTTCGAGACCGCGATCAGTTTCACGTCTTCCGGACGACGGCCGGCATGTTCTGCCGTCTCGGCGATGCGGTGGCGCAGGCGCTCCAGGTTGGCGGCGATCAGCGCGCCACGGGTGGCGGGGTTCATGCCGGCTAGTATAACGGGGGCAATGCGGAAAAATGCCAGCGTACAGAGTAAACTGTGTCCATGAGCTTCTTCGGTGCAAAAAGAATTGGCAGCCTGATTACGCCGCTCACCTTGCGTGATCTCGGCATGCCGCCCGATATTGCGCGGCTGCCGGAAGTCGCCGCCGCCTGGGGCGAAGCGGCCGGGCCGGAACTGGCCGCGCACGTAAGCCCGATCCGCTACACCGGCGGCAAGCTGGTGCTGCGCGCCTCGTCGGCGGTATGGGTAAGCAAGGTGCGGCATTCGCACGAAACCCTGACGCGCGCGTTGCGCCGCCAGCCGCTGTTCAAGGAACTGACCGGGCTGGAGGTGCGCGCTGCACCGCTCGATCGCGCGCGCCAGAAAAACCCGGCGCAGCGTGTGCGTGCGATCTCCACGGATACGCGCAAGCTGCTGGAATCCGTCGCCGAAGATATTGCCGATCCGGAACTGCGCGCGGCGCTCGCGCGCCTCAGCCGTAAAACCCCCGGTTAATCCGGTTAAATCAAACTTATAGAGAACCCATGCTGCTGCATTTGCCCCGGTACCTGTTGATCATTCCCGCCGCCTTCCTAGTGGCTTGTGCCACGGTGGCGCCACCGGTCGTAACGCCGCCGCAAACAACGGCGGCACCGGAAGCCGCGCCGGCCGTGCCGGAAGCCGTCCGGCCGCTCAAGGTGATCGCCGTGGGCGACATCATGTTGGATGGCACCGCGCGTCCGGTGCTGAGCGAACAGGGCTACGACTATCCATTCGCCGAAGTGCGGAAGTTGTTTGCCGGCGCGCAGGTGGTGTTCGGCAATCTCGAGGGCCCGCTGACCACCCGCGGCACACCCGAGCAGGACAAGACCTATGTGTTTCGCTCGCCGCCGGAAAAGGTCGGCCAAGCGCTACGCAACGCCGGCTTCAATATCGTGTCGCTGGCCAACAATCACACCCTCGATTTCGGTGCCGATGGCCTGGCGCAGACCCAGGAGACGCTGGACGCCGTCGGCATCGCGCATGTCGGGGCCGGAGAAAACCTGAAGGCGGCACGCCGTCCGGCGATCCTGGAAGCGGCTGGCATGCGGGTCGCGCTGCTCGCGTATTCGCTCACCTTGCCCGAGCACTTCTATGCCGAACCCAACAAGCCCGGAACGGCCTTTGGTCACGAGGGGCATGTGCGCACTGACGTGGCGGCGGCGCGCCAGCAGGCCGACATTGTGCTGGTGTCATTCCACTGGGGACAGGAAGGCAAGACCACGCTGCGCGAATACCAGACCCGCCTCGGGCGTGCGGCGATCGATGCCGGCGCGGCGGCCGTGATCGGGCATCACCCGCATATCCTGCAAGGCATCGAGCACTACAAGGACGGCGTGATCCTCTACAGTCTCGGAAATTTCACCTTCGGTTCGTACAGCAAGAGTGCGCAGGTGAGCGCCGTGGCCGAACTGACCTTTGAAGGCCGGCATGTCGCGGCGCTGCGTTTGTATCCGATCAACGTGAACAACTTCCAGGTCGAGTTTCAGCCCAAGCCGCTGGCCGGCGAACAGGCCGGGCGCGTGGTCGAGGAACTGCGCACCCTGTCCGCCGCGCTCCAGACCGCAATCGTGGACGACGCTGGCAGCGCGCTTCTGCGTCTGCCGGCCGCACTGGCACGCACCGATACGCCGGCAACGGCGCAATGAGGGCGAGAGCGGTTCTCGCCGCCGCGCGGCTGTGGTTTAATGCCGGTCACGTTAACGTCCTGAACCCGATTCTCCCGCATGGCGCGCCCCTTTGAGTTGCTGATCGGCCTGCGCTACACGCGCGCCAAACGCCGCAACCATTTCATCTCCTTCATCTCGCTCAGTTCGATGATCGGCATCGCATTGGGCGTCACCGTGCTCATCACCGTGCTGTCGGTGATGAACGGCTTCGGCGAGGAACTGCGCGCGCGCATCCTCGGCGTGGTGTCGCACATCACCATCAGTGGCGAGCGCGGCCAGCTGGCGAATTGGGAGGAGGTCGCCAAGACCGCGCTCACTGTGCCCGGTTTTGTGGCGAGCGCGCCGTTCGTGCAAGGCCAGGGGATGATCACCCGCGGCCGCACCGCGAGCGGCGTGATCGTGCGCGGCATCCTGCCGGACGAGGAGCCGAAGGTCGCCGCCATCGGCGACAAGATGGTGGAAGGCAGCCTCGCGGCCCTCAAGCCCGGAGAGTTCGGCGTAGTGCTCGGACGCGAGCTCGCCTGGAAGCTCGGTGCCGAGGTCGGTGCACCGGTAACGCTCGTCAGCCCCGAAGGCCAGCTCACGCCCGCCGGATTGCTGCCGCGCCTGCGGCGCTTCACGGTGGTCGGTATTTTCGATATCGGCATGCACGAATTCGACAGCGGGCTGGTACTGCTGCATCTCGACGATGCCGCCACACTCTACCGGATGGCCGGCAAGGTCAGCGGCCTGCGCATCAAGATCGACGATATATACCGCGCGCCGCTGCGCGCCCTCGAACTCAACGAGCAACTCGGCGACGACTACCGGGTACGCGACTGGACACGCGAGCACACCAACTTCTTTCGCGCGCTCAAGATGGAAAAGACCGTGATGTTCGTGATCATGCTGCTGATTGTCGCGGTCGCGGCCTTCAATATCGTCTCGACGCTGATCATGGTGGTGACCGACAAGCGCGCCGAGATTGCCATCCTGCGCACGCTCGGCGCGAGCCCGGTGAGCATCATGGGCATCTTCATGGTGCAGGGCAGCATCATTGGCGTGGTCGGCACGCTGCTCGGCGCGGTCGGTGGCGTGCTGCTGGCGCACAATGTCGAGGCCATCGTGCATTTCCTCGAAGGTCTGTTCGGCATCCGTTTCCTGGCCGCCGATGTGTACTACATCAGCGACTTGCCATCGCGCATCGAGTGGCTGGACGTGGCCGTCATCACCTTCTCATCGCTGCTGATGAGCTTCTTCGCCACGCTCTATCCGGCCTGGCGCGCCGCCCAGACTCAGCCGGCCGAGGCGTTGCGTTACGAATGACGACCAACGCCGACAAGCCCGTATTGCGCGTCACCGGCCTGGTGAAGGTGTTTCGCGACGCCGAACTCAACGTCGAGGTGTTGAAGGGCGTGTACCTGCGCCTCAACCGCGGCGAGCGCGTCGCCATCATCGGCCCGTCCGGTTCCGGCAAGAGCACATTGCTGCACCTGCTCGGCGGGCTGTATATTCCCACGGCCGGTGCGGTTGAGCTTGGCGGCGAGGACTTCGCCCGACTCAACGAGACGGAGCGTGGCCGCCTGCGCAACCGCGCGCTCGGCTTCATCTACCAGTTTCACCATCTGTTGCCGGAATTCACCGCGGTCGAAAACGTCGCCATGCCGCTGCTCATCCGGCGCGAGACGGCTGCCGCGGCGCTTGACCGGGCGCGCGCCATGCTGGTGCGCGTCGGGCTCGAGCACCGGCTCGAACACAAGCCCGGCGAGTTGTCCGGCGGCGAGCGCCAGCGCGTGGCGGTGGCGCGCGCCATGGTCACGAATCCGCTGTGCGTGTTCGCCGACGAGCCGACCGGCAACCTCGATCGGCACAACGCCGAAGCCGTGTATGAACTCATGCTCGAACTCAATCGCGAACTCGGCACTTGTCTGGTGGTGGTGACGCACGACACCAGCCTGGCGGCACGCATGGACCGTATTCTCAAGCTCGAGGACGGTTTGCTCAAGGATGCCTGAGGCGCGGCCGGACGCGATGCGCCTGAATCGGCGTTGCCCGCCGCAGTCGCCAGAAGGCGTGCGCGCCAAGATAGCCGAGCAGGGCGGCACACAACGCCACGACGAATGATCCCAGCAGCAGTGGCTGCCAAAGCGCGCTCAGCTCGCGCGCCAGCCACTCCCAGCTCCACTCAAAACTGAACGACCGCTCCGGCCGGCCGAGCAGCCACGCGCCGACGCGATAGTTGAAATAAAACATAGGCGGCATGGTGAGCGGATTGGCGATCCAGACCAGTGCCATCGACAGCGGCAGGTTAACGCGCAGGGCGATGGCGGTGGCCGCTGCCGGCAGTATCTGCGTCGGCGACGGGATGAACGCCCAGAACAGACCGACCGCACAAGCGCCGGACATGGAGCGGCGATCCAGCTGCCAGAGACCGTCGTGTTGCAACCAGCGACCGAACCGGTGCAGCCGCGGATGTGTGCGCAGCTGCTCGGCGACGGGAATGCGGCGGCGGATGATTTTGCGCAGCATCCGGGGTTAAGCTGGACGTGCGTGGGCAGGGGTCGGACCCACAAGAGTGATCGCGGGGTAGCCGCCAGGGAGGGTCGTCATCCGTATTTCCGTGCTCGCATTTCTTGCCGGCATTCTGCTCGTGCAGCAGCTGGCGGCGTTGCCACCGCTTGCCGGGGCATGGCTGTTGCCGGCGTTTGCGCTCGTTGCCTGGCGCTGGCCACGCATCGGCCGGCCGCTGTTGTTCCTGTTCGCCGGCATCCTGTGGGTTACGGTCCGTGCCGGAAGCCTGCTTGCCGATCACCTGCCGGCCGCGCTCGAAGGCACGGACCTGCGTGTTGAAGGCCGGATCGCCGACCTGCCGGTGGCGGGTGAGCGTGGCGTGCGCTTCGCCTTCGACATCGAGCGCGCCTGGCGGAACGATCAACCGGTGAGCGTGCCGCGTACGGTGCAACTCAGCATTTATGGCGCAACCCCGACGCTGCATGTCGGCGATGCTTGGGAATTCACCGTTCGCCTCAAACGCCCGCACGGATTCCAGAACCCGGGTGGTTTCGATTATGAGGCGCATTTGTTTCAGTTGCGTGTCCGCGCCACCGGCTATGTGCGCGAGCACGAACCATCCCGGCGGATCGCACCGTTGCCCGCCAGCCTGAATGAAGGCGTGTTGGCGGGTTACCGCCTGAACCGCTTTCGCCAGGCGCTCTCCGAACGCATTCAGACGTTGCTGCCCGGCAACCGGTTCGCGCCCATGATCACCGCCTTCGCGAACGGCGACGACGACGCCATTCCGGATGACCAATGGCAAGTATTGAACCGCACCGGCACGAATCATCTCATCGCCATCTCCGGCATGAACATCGGCCTGGTGGCGGGCATCGCATTCCTGCTGGTGCGCTGGCTGTGGTCGCTTCCGGGCGTGACGGTGCTGTGGGTGCCGGCGCCATTGATCGCCGCGGGCGCGGCGTTGCTGGCGGCACTGGGCTACGCGGCGCTTGCCGGGTTTGCCATCCCCACGCAACGCGCGTTGGTGATGCTGGCGGTGGTGTTGGGCGGGGTATTCCTGCGGCGGCGCACATCGCCCTCCGTGCTCCTGGCGGTGGCCTTGCTGGCCGTGTTGCTGGTCGACCCGCTGGCCGTGATGTCGCCGGGTTTCTGGTTGTCGTTCGCGGCCGTGGCGGTAATTCTGTATGTATTGTCGGGAGGAACGCTGGCCAAGGGCCGGACGGAAAGGTTGGCCGCCTGGGGACGGTTACAGTGGGCAATCGCGGTCGGTCTGCTGCCATTGCTGCTCTTTCTGTTTCAGCAGGTGAGCCTGAGCGGTCCGATTGCCAATCTGGTGGCGATCCCGGTGGTCGAGATGGCAGTCATACCAGCGACTCTGTTGGGCGTGGCGGGCAGCTTCTTTCTGCCGGACAGCCTTGCGGCCTGGCCGTTTCTGTTTGCCGCTCAGGCCTTGGCGCTGCTTTGGCCTTTGCTCGAACTGCTGACACGCGTCGAAGGGACACAATGGGCACAACACAGTCCGCCGCTCTGGACACTGGCCGCTGCCGTCGTGGGCATCTTGCTGCTGCTGGCGCCGCGCGGCGTTCCAGCGCGCTGGCTGGGGGTGGTGTGGCTGCTGCCGATGTTTCTGGTGCGTCCGGCAATGCCCGCCCCGGGCGAGCTGCGGCTGACGCTGTTGGATGTCGGGCAGGGACTGTCCGTGGTCGTGCAGACCGCTGGCCACACGCTCGTCTACGACACTGGCGCACGGCTGAGCGCACGCTTCGATGCCGGCCGTGCCGTGATTGTTCCTTTTCTCCGGCATACGGGCGTGACGCGGGTGGACACACTGATCGTGAGTCACGGCGACAACGATCACATTGGTGGCAGTGCGTCGCTGCGCGCCGCCATGCCGGTGACACGCGTGCTGTCGAGCGTGCCTGAGCGCCTGGCGGATGCCGAGGCCTGCCAGAACGGGCAGAGCTGGGAATGGGACGGCGTGCGCTTCGAGGTTTTGCATCCACATCAGGACAGCTCGTTTGCTGGCAATAATCTGAGTTGCGTACTGCGGATCGTGAGCCCCTATGGGCGCGCGCTGTTGCCGGGTGATATCGCCGCCCTAGCCGAGCGTGCCATCCTGCAGGCACGAGAAGGGCAGCTGGCGGCCGAGGTGCTGGTGGTGCCGCACCACGGCAGCAAGTCTTCCTCGACCACGGCCTTTCTCGACAAGGTGCGGCCGCGTGTCGCGCTGCTGCCGGTCGGCTACCGCAACCGCTATCATCACCCCCATCCGGCAGTCGTGGCGCGCTACGTGGAGCGCGGTATCGCGCTACAGGACTCGGCCACGGCCGGTGCCATCCGCCTGCGGCTGGATGCCGCCGGCCTGCAGATCGATCGCTATCGCGATACACAGCGGCGCTACTGGCACTGGCAATAGCGGCTTTCCGCGCCGTCGCCTGTCTGATAGATTACGCGCGGTACCGGCGACCGCCATGGATGGCGGAAGTGCGGAAAACGCAGGGGCAGTTTTCCGCGAAACATTATCCTTCAAGAAGGTGCTCACACGTGTTTGAACTGATCAAAGCCGGCGGCTGGGTGATGTGGCCGCTGATTCTGTGTTCGATCGCGGCGCTCGCGATCATCGGCGAACGTCTCTGGACCCTGCAGAAAAAAACCGTCATTCCGCCGGCGCTGCTCGCCCAGGTGCAGCAGTGGCTGGAGCGCCAGGAACTCGACGAGTCGCGCCTGACACTGTTGCGTGACAGCTCGCCGCTCGGCAAGGTGCTGGCCGCCGGGCTCGTGAACCGCATGCATGCGCACGATGTGCTCAAGGAATCCATCGAAGACGCCGGCCGGCACGTGATACCGGAACTGGAGCGCTACCTCAATACCCTCGGCACGATCGCGGCGATCGCGCCGTTTCTCGGGTTGCTCGGCACGGTGCTCGGCATGATCGACATGTTTGGCGGCATCGGCTCACACGGCCTGGGCGATCCGTCGATTGTCGCCTCCGGTATCTCCCAGGCGCTGGTCGCCACCGCCAGCGGTCTGGCGGTCGCCATCCCGAGTCTCATGTTCTACCGCTATCTGCGCGGACGCGTCGATGAACTGACCAGCGAGATGGAGCAGGAGTCGCTGAAGCTGATCGAGATTCTGCGCGGCAAGCGCGAGAAGGCCTGACGCTCGACCATGAACTTTCGCACCCGTACCCGCGAAGAGCCGGAGATCAACCTGATCCCGCTCATCGACGTGCTGCTCATGACGCTCATCTTCCTGCTCGTCACCACCAGTTTCTCGCGCGAGGCACGCCTGCGCCTGCAACTGCCGGAAGCGGCGAGCGACGCGAAAATCGAGTCCGCCACGATGCGTATCGCCATCGACGCGCGCGGCCAGTACTTCATCAATGACAAGCAGCTCTTGAGCACCTCGAGCGAAACCCTGCGCGCGGCCATGCAGCAGGCGGTCGGCGCGCGCAAGGACCCGGTGATCGTCGTGCAGGCCGATCGCAAGACCCCGCACGAGGCGGTGATCCGTGTCATGGAGGTGTCGCGCCGCCTCGGCTACACGCACCTTACCTTCGCTACCCAGGCGCCGGGCCCCGAACAGTAATAATATGATTATTTTCGCGCAGGCCTGCGTTCACTACTATGGCTAACTTTGTGCAAGCTTGCTATCGCTAGAATGAGCGACGCTCCCGTCCTGCATTCCACCCTCAGGCTGTACCGACGCCTGATGGCGTATGTGTGGCCCTACAAGTGGGTGTTCCTGGCCTCGATCCTGGGCATGGCCGTGGTCTCCGCGACCGAAGCCGGTTTCGCCTGGGTCATGAAGCCGCTGATCGACGGTGGCTTCGTGAAAAACGATGCCAGCAGCATTCGCTACGTGCCGATGTTGATCATCGGGATTTTCGTGGCGCGCGGGCTGTTCGGCTTCCTCGCGAGTTACGCCACCAACTGGGTCGGGAGGCAGGTGATCTTCCAGATCCGCAACCAGATGTTTACGCGCCTTGTGCATCTGCCAAGCCGTTTCTTCGATGCGCATTCCTCCGGCATCCTGATCTCCAAACTGATCTACGACGTCGAGCAGGTGATGAACGCGGCCACCAAGGCCTTCACCTCGATGATCAAGGACAGCCTGTCGCTCGTCTTCCTGCTTGGCTGGATGCTGTATCTCAACTGGCAGCTGACTCTGCTGTTCATGCTGCTCGCACCGGTGATCGCGCTGACGGTGCGTGCCATCAGCCTGCGCTTTCGCAAGACCAGCCGCCTAATCCAGCAATCCATGGGCGAAATCACGCACGTGGTGCAGGAGGCGATCGAAGGCCAGCGCGTGGTCAAGATTTTCTGCGCGCAGGAGGTCGAGGCGCACGCCTTCAATCAAGTGAATGGTCGCAACCTGAAACAAGCCATGAAGAAGGCGACCGCCGCCGCCATCAACGTGCCGGTAGTCGAACTGCTCGCCGCGGTCGGAGTCGCGGTCGCGATCTTTTTCGCCATGCAGCAGTCATCCGCCGGCCGGCTGACGGCCGGCGAGTTCACGTCCTACATCACCGCCATGGCGCTCATGATGCCGGCGATCAAGCGCCTGAGCATGGTCAACGAAGTGATCCAGACCGGCATGGCGGCGGCACAAAGCGTGTTCGGTCTGATCGATGAAACGCCGGAGGCCGATCCGGGCACGCACGAACTCCCACGCGCCACCGGGCGGGTCGAATACCGGCATGTGGGATTTCGCTATCCAGTGTCGAACGCGCCGGTATTGGACGATGTGTCGTTCCGCATCGAGGCGGGCGAGACCCTGGCGCTGGTCGGCGCGTCCGGCAGCGGCAAGACTACGGCCGCCAATCTGTTACCGCGTTTCTACTCGGCAGACGCGGGTGAGATCTTGCTGGATGGCGTAAACATCAACACCCTCAAGCTCAACAACCTGCGCAGCCACATCGCGCTCGTCAGCCAGGAAACGGTGTTGTTCGACGACACGATCCGCAACAACATCGCCTACGGGAAGGAAGGGCCGATCGACGACCAGCGGATCGTCGAGGCGGCACGCGCGGCGCATGTGCTGGATTTCGCGCAGCAGCAGCCGGAAGGACTCGATACCATGGTCGGCGAGCGCGGCGTGCGCCTGTCCGGCGGCCAGCGCCAGCGCATCGCCATCGCGCGCGCGCTCTATAAGGACGCGCCGATTCTGATTCTGGACGAAGCCACCTCGGCGCTCGACACCGAGTCGGAGCGTCTGGTGCAGGAAGCGATGCGTGAGCTGATGCGTAACCGCACCACGCTGGTGATCGCCCATCGGCTGTCGACCATCGAGAACGCCAATCGAATTCTGGTGCTGTCACAGGGCAGGGTGGTGGAGACCGGCACGCACGCCGAACTGCTCGCCAGAAACGGCGCGTACGCACGTCTCTACCGGCTGCAGTTCAGCGACAGCGCGGCCTGAATCCGCATGTCCGTGCTGGAACGTCACTGGGTTCGCCTGACACCGGTGAGCCTGCTGCTATTCCCGTTGAGCCTGGTATTTTGCGCCCTGGTGCAGTTGCGGCGCGCACTGTACCGCCTGGGCGTGCTGCGTCACGCGCAACTGCCGGTGCCGGTGATCGTGGTGGGCAACATTACGGTCGGCGGCACCGGCAAGACACCGCTCGTGATCTGGCTCGCGGATTTTCTGCGTCAGGCCGGGTATCGTCCGGGCATTATCACGCGCGGCTATCGCGGTCAAAACCGGACGTGGCCAATGATCGTGACGGCGCAGACGACTGCCGCGCAGGCGGGCGACGAGGCGGTACTGCTGGCGCGCCGCAGCGGTTGCCCGGTGCTTGCCGGTCCGGACCGCGTGGCGACGGCTCGACTACACGCGGCGCAGGGTTGCAATGTGATCGTCAGCGATGACGGCCTGCAGCATTACCGCATGGGTCGCGACCTCGAGATCGCCGTGATCGACGGTATGCGCCGCTTCGGCAACCGGCTGTGCCTGCCGGCCGGGCCATTGCGCGAACCGGTATCGCGGATGAAATCCGTGTCCCTGCGCGTCGCCAACGGGCCGGCGCAGGCTGGCGAACTGGGCATGGTGCTCGTGCCCACCGGTTTCTACAGTCTCGCGAATCCGGACCGGCGCGTGTCGGCGGACGCATTCCGCGGCGGCCCGGTGCACGCGGTGGCCGGCATCGGAAATCCGGAACGTTTCTTTTCCAGCCTGCATGACCTGGGGCTGCAGGTGTACCCGCACCCGTTTCCGGATCATCATGTTTTTCGTGCCGAGGAGCTGGAGTTCGGTGACGACCGGCCGGTGATCCTGACCGAGAAAGATGCGGTAAAATGCGAACAATTCGCCAAAGCCCATTTCTGGGTGCTGGCGGTCGAGGCCCGCACCGACGCGGACCTGGGTGTACAGATACTGCAACGCCTCAAGGAGAAGACCCGTGGACATGAAGCTGCTTGATATCCT
>Ga0105101_10000717_pt1 | contig 13967 bp, 11 predicted proteins | sample PPLLak21cMay2015_2_FD_87037 | JGI IMG/M metagenome (GOLD analysis project Ga0105101, IMG submission 87037) | Freshwater sediment microbial communities from Prairie Pothole Lake near Jamestown, North Dakota, USA - PPLs Lake P8 Core (1) Depth... | ecosystem: Environmental > Aquatic > Freshwater >... | reverse complement strand
TTGGATTCTTTTCCATATTTGGAGTCATAAAGTTATCCTCCCTCCTGAAGATTAAAAATTCATACAACATCTCTGCAGGATTAATTGGTTTGTTTATTTTAACTCACATCTTAATAACTTATAATAAAGTTGATGAAAGCAAAACTTATATTTATGAAGACTACACAAAAGCACTGCTTGGAAATGCATCCAGAAATGCAATCATCTTCAGTTACCAGTGGGATTATTTTCTTTCGGCTTCATACTATATGCAAGTAGTTAAAAATTACAGGAAAGATGTTGTTGTAATAGATAAAGAATTGTTAAGAAGGTCATGGTATTACAATCAACTTGAAAGAAATTACCCCGGAGTTTTAGATGAGACAAAATCCGAGATAAATTTATTCCTTAATGCTCTTAAACCTTTTGAGAGAGATGAAAATTTTGATTCGAATCTTCTTGAAAATCTTTACAGAAAGATTATGACCAATCTCGTAAGTACAAATATTAATAAAAATGATTTCTATGTTGGGCCTGAACTTTTTGAAAGTGAAATGCAGAAAGGTGAGTTTACACTCCCGGAAGGTTATTCTTTAGTTCCCGATCATTTTTTATTTAAAGTTGTTAATACAAAAGAATATGTGCCGGTTTCAAATCCCGATTTCACAATAAGAGTTCCTGAAAGAAGAGATCAGTATGTTGAAAATATTATTAACCTTTTTATCTGTCCGATGCTGGTAAGAAGAGCACTATATGAAATTCAGTTTGATAAAGTTGACCAGGCTAAATTATATATTCAGAAAATTCAGAAAGATTTTCCTGATTACATAATTCCGGAAAGCATTAGGCAGGCAGTTGGAATGTGATTATTTAATGTACTTTATGTTAGAAAAGTTATTGTTAATGAACTTGAACCTACACTTGCTCTTTAATTTAGTCATCCACTGCATCTAATAAATCTTCTCTTCGGTCTTTGCTTAATTCATCTTCCAACATAAATGATTGAAGGGTAACATCCATCTGATGAATTAAATTACGCTTGTAATACTTGGGTGCGAAAACTGAACCATCAATCATATAAAGACGTTTACTCTTCTCATCATAAAATGTATAATTGATAAAAGGTCCTCCCATACCTTTTATGTTAAGATCCCATAAACCCTGTGTAAAAATTGCGTATTTCTCTTTAAAATTCACTTCACTGGTTGTGTAATAATCCTGAGCAATAACAACATAAGCACTATCATCGGAGGTGCGGTAATATTTTTGTGTTATCCTGTTTCTTATCGCCTTGATAGAATCAGCATTAAGAAGCTGAGGAGAAGCATTTTCAATCCAGTGAACAAAAATCCATCTTTCCATATCGCTGTTGGGAGATCTCCTTAACCAAACAAAATTATCTTCAGGTTTATTTGATGCAAGTTGAAAATCGGCCTGTACATAAATTATCCAGCCATAATCTTTTAACAATTTGCCTTCAATATTCTCCTGTTCATAAGTTGGATTATAAAGACTCGAATATAATCTTTGATCGGATATTTTTTGAAATGTATAAAGCAAATCATCTTTGTCCTTAAGAATATTAAACTCCAGTTCCTGCATATCTTGAGCAGTTAAAACCATAACAAGCTGCCCTTTCGCCCAGAGATCATATTTTTTTATAAAGAATTCATCATTCTCAATCAATTTCATTCTTGCTGCGGAATCCACAATTGCTTTAATAAATTGAGATGTTGTTGATGAAGAATTTAATGGGGCTATAATAATTATGTTCTTCTTATTCCGGTGTTTCTCAATATCATTTACAGGAATTCTGATTAAAGTAAATAGCTTTTCAGGCTGGGGAGTGTAAATTAATTTTTCAAAAGTGGTTTCAAGTGTGGTTTTTAATTCTTCAAATTCAATTGAATCAGCAACAACATATATTTCATCTTCTAATCCCCTTGCAGGTTTGATTGATGGATCACATCCGCAAATAAAAATTACAAAACCGAACAAAAAGGCTGAAATAATTGTTTTCATTTTTAATTTGGAACTCCTGTTAGTACCAGGTTTGCGTTTGGCAATAATATTATATATAAAATCCACATAGTTAATCCAATTGCAATAGGAATAGATAGATTATCATCAGCAAATCCGAAAGATATATTTTCGACAATTCCTCCTATAAAAGCAGCAATAAAACCGATTAAATATTCCATAAATAAACCATTATAAACTTTGGGCGTAAAAATAACAACGATACTTGCACTTATAAAAAATGCCAAAGTTCCTTCAAAACTTTTGAAAAGAAATTTATTTCTACCATATTTTCTTCCAACCAAAGCCGCAACACTATCGCTAATAATTAATATGCAGAATGCAGTAATAAATAAAACTTTAGGAAGGATTATTACACAAATAAGGGCAGACATTAATACATAGGTTGCCCCATTTAAATTCTTTTTACTTTTATCAACTTCATGTCTTCTTAATAAAAATCCGAAAATTTTATAAAATACATTTCCAACGGCAGGTGAAATATAACGACCAAGATCAAGGAAAAGTGCAACACCAGTTAATATTCCTAAAATAATTATGGCTGTTTCCCTGGTAATGAAATAATAAACGATTGGAATGGAAAGGGAGAATAGATGAATCAGTTTTCTTACTAATTCATCCCTGTAATTAATTGTTCCGTGCTCAGATTGAATCATCTTGAGGGGATGTTTCTTTCGGTTTCCTTTGATCCATGAGTTTCTTTACATGCTCGGGTATTTCCTTTTCTTCTTCAGCGCTTCCATTTCTTTTTATAGGTGGAAGTTCTTCCCCATTAATAATTTTTTCTATTTCAGATGAATCAAGAATTTCTCTTTCAAGCAACTCCAGGGAAAGCCGGTGGAGTAAGTCTATATTCTGATTAAGAATATTTTCAGATCGTTTCATAGCACTATTTACTATTTCCTTTATTTCCTCATCAATCTCGATTGCAGTTTTTTCACTATAGTCTCTATGCTTTTGAATTTCTCTTCCAAGGAATATTTCTTCTTCTTTTGCACCATAACTTAACGGTCCAAGCTTTTCACTCATTCCCCATTCGCAAACCATTTTACGTGCAATGCTTGTTGCTTTCTCAATATCATTGCCTGCACCGGTTGTATAATGATTGAACACTATTTTTTCTGCTGCTCTTCCACCCAATGCATAAGTTATTACAGCTTCAAGATAGTCTTTTGAATATGTATGCTTTTCATCAATTGGGAGATAGCTTGTTACACCAAGTGCCCTGCCGCGTGGTATTATAGTTACTTTATGAACAGGATCAGCTTCCGGAAGCATTCTTGCAACGAGAACGTGACCAATTTCATGATAAGAGGTTATCTTTTTTTCTTTTTCAGAAATAATCATGCTTTTCCTTTCCATGCCCATCATTACTTTATCTTTTGCTTCTTCAAAATCAATCATTTCAACTTTTGGTTTATTTTTTCTTGCAGCAAGCAAAGCAGCTTCATTAACAAGATTTGCCAGGTCAGCACCTGATAATCCCGGTGTACCTTTAGCAAGTACCTCAAGTTTAACTGATGGAGCCAAAGGAATATTCCTTGTGTGAACTTTAAATATTCCTTCACGTCCTTTTACATCAGGTCTGTCAACAACAATCTGCCTGTCAAATCTTCCCGGCCTTAATAAAGCAGGATCGAGAACATCAGGACGGTTGGTTGCAGCAATAATTATAACTCCGGTATTTTGCTCAAAGCCATCCATTTCTACAAGCAACTGGTTTAAAGTTTGTTCACGTTCATCATGTCCACCACCTAAACCTGCACCTCTATGCCTTCCAACCGCATCTATTTCATCAATAAAAATTATGCAAGGGGCATTTTTCTTCCCCTGCTCAAAAAGATCTCTTACACGGCTTGCGCCAACACCAACAAACATTTCAACAAAGTCGGCACCGCTTATTGAAAAGAAAGGAACACCTGCTTCTCCTGCAACTGCTCTTGCAAGAAGAGTTTTACCTGTTCCAGGAGGTCCTAATAAAAGAACACCTTTGGGTATTTTACCGCCAAGCTTTTGAAACTTGGTTGGCTCTTTCAGAAACTCAATTACTTCCTGGAGTTCAACTTTGGCTTCATCTGCACCTGCAACATCTTTAAAAGTTATTCTTGACCCTGACTGAGTGATTAATTTTGCTTTGCTTTTTCCAAAAGAGAATATACCACGTGTCCCTCCGCCTGTTCCCTGCATTCTTCTCATAATAAAAATCCATACAGCAATTATAATTATCCAGGGAACAAAACTAACAAGTACATTAAGCCATTCGTTGGATTCTTTATCGAAAGAATAATCAATTCCTTTTTGCTTCCAGACTGCTTCCTGATCCTTAATTATTGGTTCTGGGAGATAAACTGAAAATTGCTCAATCTCCTGAGGTTTATTATTTATTTGAACAATTTCTTTGCGATCTAATTCTGCTTTGAAATAATAATCATTTATATCCGATTTCGTAATGGTCGCTTTCTTAATTTTATCTTCATTAAGAAGTCTTTCATACTGGTTATAAGGTATCTCAACATAATTTGCAGAACTTGTTCTGAAAACCTGCATTACAATTACTGCAGCAACAATTACTGCACCCCAGCCAAAAACCAGCCTTATAATTTTTGACCAATCGAAGTTATCATCCGGTTTATTTGATCCCCCTCCTTTTGGAGGTTTTAGATTATTTTTTTCGTTGTTTTTGTCAGCCATATTAGATTATATATTTTCTTATCTATAATTTATTTTTTGTTATTCTTCTAAAACATATATTGAACGCAAATTCCTGAATTTTTGAGCATAATCCAATCCATAACCTATTACAAATTTACTCGGAACATGGAACCCAATATAATCAATTTTAACATTATATTTAAGGCTATCCCGCTTAAGAAGAAGTGAAATTACTTTCATGCTTGCAGGTTTATATTTTGAAAACAGTTCCTCTATATATTTTATAGATAAACCTGAATCAACAATATCCTCAACTATAATAATATCCCTGTTTTTAACATCACAGTTCAACTCTTTTAACAACTTTACTTTACCCGTAGAAATTTTTTCATCTCCGTAACTTGATAACTTAAAAAAGTCTATTTCACAATCAATGTTAATATTCTTGATTAAATCAGCGAGAAAGAGAAATGCTCCATTCAAAACTCCAATAAAAACCGGTGTTTTATTTTTATAGTCTATTGAAATCTGTTCTGCAAGTTCTTTTACCCTTGCCTGAATTTTTTCCTCCCTGATATAAGGAATAAAAATTTCCGAGCCAAAAATTATTTTATCTTCATTAGTTATGATAGACATAATTCCAAAATCTTTTTAGTTGAAGAATTAATCCTGAAACGATTATCGAGTCTTAAGCCAATTACCCAAACTATACGGTTATTATTTAATAAAATCATTTGTTCCTTTTTTTTAAATGAAGAAATTTTCTTTTCATTCAAAAAATCCGAAACTTTCTTGGAACCTTTCATACCAAACGGATAAAATCTGTCTCCGGGGCGCCATCTTCTTACAATAAAATTTTTATTTGTAATATCACCGCTTATAAACTCAATATTCTTATTAAAACCAAAGCTGGATTCATTTTTTTCAACTTCAATTATAGAAAGTTTTTTATCATCAATTTTTATTTTCTCTCCTTTGTTAATGATTAGATGTTTAAGATCAGGTTCAGATTTTTTTCGTTGAATTATTAATTCATTTCTTTCCTTAATCACTTTAATCTTATTAAATATCTGAATGTTTTTTCCAGCTTGTTTATCAATTAAAGAAATTATTTTCTTACAATCATCAAAAGAAATTTGAGTTTTAAATTCTTTTTCAAAGATAAATCTGAAGATTTCACTCCAGTATTCCTTCACATTTTTTTTTAATTCAGTTATAGATAAACTTATATGATCTTTCTTTTTAGTTATAATGTTTCCTGTAATTGAATCTATCTTTTTCTTAACTACGCTATTAATATCTCTGAAAATTTCCGAAGATTTTAACAGTGTGTTAGAGAGAGAAGGATTCAATCTCTTTTTTATTAAAGGAATAACCTGGTTGCGGAGAAAATTTCTTTCATAATCATCTTCAAGATTAGTTATATCAGTTCTGTATTTTATTTTAAAAAATTTAAGATAATTAAGAATTTCTTCTTTAGTTAAAACCAGGATAGGCCTGATTATTTTTTCTCTTAAAGGTGGAATTCCTGATATTCCTTGCAAACCGGCTCCTTTAACAAGGTTTAGTAAAACCGTTTCTGCATTGTCATCACAATTATGTGCTGTTACTATTTTTGTGAATCCTTTCTCTAAAGCTATTCTCTCAAATTCTTTATAGCGAATAATTCTACCTGCTTCTTCAGTTGATACTTTTTCTTTTGAAGCAAAAGATTTGACATTTTTTCTTAGAGAATAAAAAGGAATACTAAATTTTTTAGAAAGTTGTTTGCAGAATAATTCATCCTTGTCTGCATGCAATCCTCTTAAAAGATGATTTAAATGCACAGCACCAACTGTAATCTTAAATTTTGGCGAGTACTTTTTCAAAAAATAAAGAAGAAAAACAGAATCGGGTCCACCACTTAAAGCAACAAGAACCTTATCATTTTTGTCAATGAGATTTTTTTCATTGATGAACTTAAGGACTTTCTGTTCAATTTTTTTCATAGATAAAATAATAAACCCTCAACTTAATCTTCTCCCAGACGGAGAGGAAATTTAATACCCTTCTTTTTATGAAGGGGTAGGGATCGGCTCTTTTCCTTCCATTATTCTTTCAACATATTTACCAAGAACATCAAACTCAAGATTAACTTTATCACCAATTATTCTGTCAGAGAAAACTGTTTCCTGCCATGTAAAAGGAATTATTCCTACACCAAACCAGTTATCACCAAGCTCGGCAACGGTCATGCTAACTCCATCAATTGAAACAGAACCGACATAAATGAGATACTTCTTAAAATTATCAGGGAAACTGATTTTCATAAAATGACTGTTTGAAAGTTCCTGAACATCTTTAACCGTCCCAGTAGTATCAACGTGCCCAAGAACAAAATGCCCGCCAAGTCTTGCATCGGCTTTCAACGGCCTTTCAAGATTAACCCTGTCATTTAATTTCAACTTTCCAAGGTTTGTTTTTTTCAAAGTTTCCTCAATAGCGTCTACTGAAAAAGTATTCCCTTCACGCCTGACAACAGTAAGGCAACAACCGTTAACACTTATGCTGCTGCTTACATTAAGATCATCAAGTATTCTTTTTGCGGCAAATGTAAATTGGAAACCCTTGCCTGTTTCTTTTTTATTTACCAGTCTGCCTGTTTCTTCAACTAATCCTGTAAACATATTCCCCTCTTAATATTTGATAAAAGATCATTTACAAAACTCAACTAAAATATCATCACTAATTTTTTCAACACTTTTAATTTTAACCTTTAATGATTTTTGCAATCGTTTAATCCCAAGGTTACCGAAAACAGGAATTCCGCATCCAAGAATTCTTGGGCTTATAAAGGTAAGCATATCATCAAAAAGATTTTCTTTTACAAAAGATGTAAAAACCTGGTTCCCGCCTTCAACTAAAACTGAGGCAATTCCTTCTTTATATAATTCCCGCAAAATACTTTTAAGGTTTAGCCTATTGTCTCCTTCATCCTTAGCATAAAGAACTTTTATACCCAGAGAACGCAATTTATTAATTTTTCTTTTCTTACCAAGATTTTTTTTTGAAGTTATTATAATAAGATTTTTATCCGAATTCTTTGTAAAAATTTTATGATTAAGCTTCAAACTAAGATCCGTATCAAGAATAATCCTTTTAGGATTTCTTCCTTCGACAAGTCTAACTGTCAGCTTCGGGTCATCCTTTATAACTGTTCCGGCTCCAATCAATACAGCATCGTATTTAGCACGAAGCTTATGTACATATTGTCTTGATTGTGTTGAAGAAATCCATGCAGAATCACCGGACTTGTCGGCTATTTTACCGTCAATTGTTTGTGCGGCTTTTAATGTTACATACGGAAGCTTTTTAGTTACATACTTGAAAAAAAAATTATTCAGCTCAATGCATTCATTTTCAAGAACACCAACTTTAACCTCTATACCAGCAGATTTTAATTTCTTTACTCCTTTACCGCTAATAAGCGGATTCATATCCAGGGTACCTATAACAACTCTTTTAATTTTCTTTTCAATTATAAGATTGACACATGGAGGGGTTTTCCCAAAATGGCTGCAAGGTTCAAGATTTGTATAAAGAGTTGCTCCTTCAACATTACTGCCGGCTTTCTGAATAGCGTTTACCTCTGCATGGTTAGCACCGAATTTTTCATGAAAACCAGCTCCAATTATTCTATCATTCTTTATTATAATACACCCTACAAGAGGATTAGGGCTAACTTTTCCAGTTCCTTTTTTTGCAATCTCTAAAACTAATTTTATATATGATTCGTCTGTCAATTTAAAAATTTGTAACTATTTTATTTCAAGTATTTCAAAATCTAGTAAGCCGGCAGGCGCTTTTACCTGTACTTTATCACCTACTTTTTTTGCCATCAATCCCTGTCCTACTGGAGAAGTAACGGAAATTTTCCCTGTTTGAAAATCTGCTTCTTCTGGAGAGACTAATGTATAATTAAAAATTTTACTGGTTTTAAGATTTTTAATTTTAACTTCAGACAGTATATGAACCTCTCCTTCAACAAACTGAGATGAATCAATTATCCGTGCACGGGCTAGAACATTTTCAAGTTTACTTATCCGCATTTCAAATAATCCCTGTTCTTCTTTAGCAGCATCATACTCTGCATTCTCCGAAAGATCGCCATGAGCTCTAGCTTCGGCAATTTTAGAAGCAATTTCTTTTCTTCCGTTTATCTTTAATTCCTGGAGTTCCTTTTCTAGTTCAAGAAGTCTCTCTCTCGTTAAATATACAAATCCCTGGTCAGACATTATGTTACCCGGTTTTATTAATAATTAAACTTTGCAAAAAAAAATTATCCCGCTTCTGCGGGACTAATGAAAAATTAAAGATTTTAGTTTTATATGTCAAGAAATATTTACACTAAAGAAAAATCCCGGTTTAAAACAGGGTTTTTCATTAAATAAATTAAATCTTCCTATATACTATTACGACATTTGTCTTTATTTATAATTAGAATCATATAATACTATTTTAGAAAAATCATTTTCTTTGTCTTTACAAAAAAATAAGAAGGGTAAAAAAAGGTAAGGTAGTTTTTTCATAAACTCCTTAGATAATAATTTACGATGATTTTAAACGCAAAATAAATTCTTTTTTAAAAAGGCACAATCATAATTTCAATTTGTTTCTTCAATTCTGCAGATTGATCTGAAGCCACAAAATCTGCAAACTTTATTCTCCCTGTCATTTAGTTGTGTAAGATGAAATTTGCCGGAGCTAATTGATTCCACATATTTGACAACTGCATTTCTGCATGTCTCAATAAGTGCTTCTGAAGTTTTTTTTGATGAAAGATCTTTAACGGGTATTCTTCCAAATTCACCTTCTTTATATTTTAATGAATAAATATCAGCACCATCCTGCTCATAATCTTTCTTAAGTTGAGCTTTAATCAGCTCTTTAGCAGCATACATATAAAGTGGCAACTGTAATGAAATGCCAAGTTCAAGATCTTCACTGGTTGGTTTTTTTCCACCAAGCTTATAATCAACAACCCTGAATTCATTTTCTTTTTTATTCAAATCAATCCGATCAATCTTCCCTCTTATTGAAATATCTTTTACTTTTAAATTTTTTATTTCGTCCGGTAATTCACTGATATCAATTTTTCCAAAACCAACTTCAAAAAACTCAGGAACAAATCCATCTGTTCTCATTCTTTCTTCATGTAGAAATTTAAAAAGAATTGAACTTTCCTTCCTACTGTTTAAACCAAGAATTTTTTCTCTCTCATAAAAACTTAAAGGCGATTTGAAATTTGCTTCATCAATTTTCTTTTCTGCAATTGAAAAAAGTAATTCGCTTACATAATTAAAATTTTCATCACTACACTGGTATAGTATTATTTCTTTCTTTTTTAACTGGAGATAAAATTCATAAAAGATATTATGAAGGATGCTTCCCATTTCAAGAGCTTCCACCTCTTCAGTTGGCTCTTCAACTTCTTCAAGTCTCAATATTCTTTCTGTAAAATATTTATAAGGACACTTTGCATAAGTCTCAAGCTGTGAAACTGAATATTGACGTGATTTAAGATCGATCAACCATTCCTTTTCTTTTTCCTGCAATGATTGATAAATATTCCCTACAAATGGAGAAGAACCAAATGTATCATTTCTTCTTAAATTATTAATATCAATTGCTTCTCTAACAGATTTAATATTTAATGAGGTTTGTTCTTCCGTTAATTTTATTGTCGAAAAAGATTCTTCGCTTAAACCGAATAATTTTAACAGTTCCTCCTTGGAATAAATTTTATTTTCATAATCTTCTGCGGATTTTTCCTTAACCATGAAAAGCTCTTTAAACTCCGTCAGAAAATTAGATTGGATCAGTTCTTTTCTTTCTTCAGTTAAAGGATAAGTAAGATATAAGCCCTTCTTCCACGAACATAATGATTGATAAAAATGATACTGCTCTTCCGTCTGATGATTTTCCTCACCTCTGAAATACGAGCCGGAAAGAAAAATTTCGGGTGAATATCTTGTTGGTAAATCTCCATCGCATAAACCGGAAATAAACAGGTATTCAAACTCAATCCCGCGAATTTCATTTAAAGTGGTAACCTGTATTCCGTATCCCGGTTTTTCTTTGACATTATATCTTGCAGAGAGAACTGCTGTTCTTATTTGATTAAGAAAGAACTTAAGCGAAAATTTTGTTGACGGTTCATATTCATCCTCAACTAAATTTAAAACTTCATCAACAGTTTCAAGTAATGTATTCATGGCTTTAATATTTTTTTCTACAAGAGCAGGGTCGTCATTTATTATCTTAAGGGGAACTTCAAGTTTAAATACAAGATCAACAAACTTTTCATGAAAATCTTTAACAGTTAATTTTTCTTTAAAATGCTTTAAAAAAGAGTTGAGCACCTGTAGAGAATATAGTGCTTTGGCAAATGCTTCTTTTTTATCAGAAAATCTTTCAAAAGTATCTTTTTCAAAATTATTCTTTTGAGAAACAGCATTGTTTAAAGCCGTTGTCCATCTTTCATAACCTGAAAGAATCTTTAACTCCGAAGAAGCCTTCAATAAACTTGAAAGATCAACATCTTTTATATTTATATATCCACTGCTTAAAGCACGGAAAATATTTTTGTAGTAGTAATCATTTTCAAGAATCTCAAGAAAATTAATTAAGGCAATAACCGGGGAAGAATTGCTGAGAGAAAAACGGTCAGTCAGATTAAAAGGCAAATCATATAATGAAAAAATATCTCTTATGATCGGTGAATATTTTTGAATCAGGTTAAAGGCTACACAAATTTTGTGCGGCTCAACATTATTTTCTGTAATGAGATCTTTTATTTCCTTTGCAATTAATTCAATCTCTGTTTCCCTGTTTTTGCCGGAGATGACAGTAAGGTTATCCTTAAAAGATGTTTGCTTCTCTCTTTTTTTAAGAAATAAATTTTCTTTTATTAATGATCGGAAAGCATTTAAATTTCCGACTGATATATCCTTAATCTCTTTAAACCCTTTTTTCTCTAATTTCAAATAACATTTATTCAGATGTGAAAAAATCATCGGATTAAAACTGTGATAATCAAAAGTTAAATAGAGCCGGCTGTTGCTTAAAGAAGAAGCTAAATCAATAATTTCAATTTCGGGGGTTGTAAACTCATCGAAACCATTTATTATTATAAGTTCCACCTTCGGAAATAATCGTCTGAATGACTCTGCAAATTCAAAAGGAGAAAATTTTATTACATCTTCATAAATATCACCAAGCTCTTTAACATTAAGCTCTTCAATCTTTCCCTGGAAGTCTGCATAAACAGCAGCTATATCTTCGGCTTTGAGTTTTTCAATCGAAACTAAATATTTACTTTCAGCTTTTATTGCCTGCGGAGTTATTCCCTGCCTTTTATATTCTGAAATTACATTTCTTATTCTCTCCAATGTACCTGCCGGAACCTGGCTGGAATAATTTGAGAAATATTTAGTTTTAACTTCAAGAAAACTTTGTCTCAGTAAAACTGCCGCTGCAGCTTCGCTTAAAACTCCTGGAGAAATTTTATGATCTTTAAAAAAAAGTTTTGTAGCAAATGTTCCAATCGTTTCAAGATTGATTGCTGATAGTGCTTGTGAGTTCGATATTGAAATTATTTCTTTTTTCAGATACCTGATTTTCCTGTTTGTAGGAACTATCAGAAGAAGTTTCTCAAGTTGGTTTGATTTTATGATACCGTCAATTTCAAAATCAAGATCAATACTTTTTTCAAGATTTTTTGTCAGAATCATTTAATGCTTCGATTAAAAATTTTCATACCATTATTTCTTAACATAAACCAAATCAAAATTTCCATTGTATTCTTTTCCAAGATTAAAAAAATCTTCATTTAAAAAATTAATTTTAACAGTGTTTTCATTCACCTGAGCTTTTGCAAAATCAATTGCCGTTGATGAGAAATCAATTGCTGTAACAGCATAATCTTTCTTTGCTGTTAGAACAGCGTCGTAACCTCTGTCGCAACTTACAATGAATGTCCTTCCCGTTTTGAGAAAATCAGAATTATCCAGCAGCTCAATAAAAACAGGATTTGCACTTTTCATATCCCAATTTGACTCGTGGGTTTTATACTTATTATCCCAGAAAGTCGGCTTATCAATTGCGGTGTACATAAATATTTGCGAAAGATAAAGTTCTTGAATTTATCTTTATGTTGATTATATTAAAAACAAAAAAAAATTGATTTATGAAAAAGCTATTATTTGCAATATTACTAATTACTTCTTTAATAGTAAATGCTCAGGAAATCGGTGAACTTGCACCTGAAAAAGAACCTGAAGTTTTCCCGGATAATGCACTCGGACTTGATATAATGTTCAGCGATGGTGGTTTTGGATTTGGAAGTTTTTACAGAAGACAATTATCTAACAAGTTAACCGGTTTTGTTGATTTTTCTTTTTCGGAAATGAAAGAGGATAATGAATTTCAGTATTATGATTATTTTGGATATCCATTGCCTGTTTTAGGAAAAAAGAACAGAGTTTTTTTAGTGCCGATCAATTTTGGTTTACAATACAGGTTGTTTGAAAAACTAATTCACGATAATCTTCGTCCGTATATAAATGTCGGGGTAGGACCTACAATAGCGGTTACTACACCTTATTCAAAAGAATTCTTTAGTGCATTCGGTTTTGCCCAGGCAAAATATGCCGCAGGTGGTTATATAGGATTAGGAGCTAATTTCGGAGTGGATAAATCCAGTTTGCTTGGAATAAATTTACGTTACTACATCACTCACTTCTTCGATGAAGGAGTAGAAAGTATAGAAGGAAGATTTAATAAAGATGTTGGCGGATTTTATCTAACAATAAATTTTGGGCTAATGTATTGAACTCTGAAATTCCGGTATTTAACGGATTCAGCAAAGAAAGTATAAATTTTTTAGAAGAACTTTCAGAGAATAATACATTATCATGGTTTGATAAAAACAGGGAAAGATATAATAATTTCATTGTGCTTCCATCAAAATCATTTATTGTAACTATTGCTCCTTTTTTTAAACAGCTTGAATCCAAAATAAACACTGAACCAAAATTTGACAAAACAATGCTCAGAATTAGTAAGGATACCAGATATACTAGTCCTGAACCTTATCGTCTATATTTTCTTATTCACTTCAGGAGATTTAAAAAGGATAGCGAATTCTTTCTCAGCATAGATAAGAAAGGTATTGGGTATGGATTATCTATAAACAATACTTTGGGCAAGGAATTGTTTTTTAATAAGAATCTGCCCGGTCATAGGGCTGAATTTAT
>Ga0105101_10000715_pt1 | contig 13979 bp, 13 predicted proteins | sample PPLLak21cMay2015_2_FD_87037 | JGI IMG/M metagenome (GOLD analysis project Ga0105101, IMG submission 87037) | Freshwater sediment microbial communities from Prairie Pothole Lake near Jamestown, North Dakota, USA - PPLs Lake P8 Core (1) Depth... | ecosystem: Environmental > Aquatic > Freshwater >... | reverse complement strand
TCCACGAAACCGCCGGGCAGCGCCCAGCCGTGCGGCGGATTCTTGCGCCGGATCAGCACGATCGGGACATCCGGACGGTCCTTGAGCTCGATGATGATATCCACGGTCAATGCGGGAGTTTTCGGTGCCGGCATGATTTTTCTCGTTTCTGGGTGCGATTATCGGCCATTCTGCACAATAACGCGCGGAAAGTGCCTGTTTCGAGTATACTTGCACAACATATTGCTTAATGAAACGAGGTTTTAACGAATGCTTGAAGGATTGATTACTCTCCCATGGTGGGGATACATCATCGCCGCACTTATCCTGACTCACATCACGATCGTTGCTGTCACCCTCTATCTGCACCGTCACCAGGCCCATCGGGCGCTCGAGCTGCATCCCGTCGTCAGCCACTTCTTCCGCTTCTGGCTGTGGCTCACTACCGGCATGGTCACGAAGGAATGGGCGGCCATCCACCGCAAACACCACGCCAAGGTGGAGACGCCGGACGACCCGCACAGCCCGCGGCAGTTCGGCATCCGCAAGGTGATGTGGCAAGGCGCGGAACTCTATCGCCAGGCAGCCAAGAACGGCGAAACCATGGAGAAGTACGGTCACGGCACGCCGGACGACTGGCTGGAACGCAACCTGTACACGCGTCACAGCGGCAAGGGCATCGTCCTGATGTTCGTGATCAACCTGGTGCTGTTCGGCCCCCTCGGCATCACGATCTGGGCGGTGCAGATGGCCTGGATTCCGATCTTCGCCGCCGGCGTCATCAACGGCATCGGCCATTACTGGGGCTATCGCAATTACGAGGTCGTCGACACCAGCACCAACATCGTCCCGTGGGGCATCCTCATCGGCGGCGAGGAGCTGCACAACAATCATCACACCTTCGGGAGTTCCGCCAAGTTTTCCTCCAAGTGGTGGGAATTCGACATCGGCTGGCTGTATATCAACCTGATGCAGGCCGTGGGGCTCGCGCGCGTCAAGAAGATTCCGCCGGAACTCACCTGCGATACCGCCAAGCAGCACATCGACCTCGACACGGTGCGGGCCGTGATCACGGGACGTTTCGTGGTCATGTCGCAATTTGCTCGCGAGGTCATGAAAAATGTGCATCGCGAGGAACTGAAGAAGATCGACCGCGCCGACCGCGAATCCTGGAGGCTGATCAAGCGTGCACGACGGCTGATGGTGCGCGAGGCGGCGCAACTGGATGAAACCAAGCACCAGCTGCTGCAGCGGGCGCTGGAGCTCAACGACCGGCTCAAGACGGTATACGCGATGAAACAAAAGCTGGTGGACATCTGGAACCGCCGCGCCACGACCCAGGAACATCTCATCCAGGCGCTGCAGGAATGGTGCCGCGAGGCCGAAGCCACCGGCATCGAAGCGCTGCGTAATTTCTCGCAGAAACTCCGGACTTACACGCTCGTGCCGGTACCGGCCTGATTCACAACTTGTCTTAAAACAAAAAACCCGCCTCTGGCGGGTTTTTTGTTGCATTCAAAATTAACCTCAGGCCACTCTGGCCAGACGCTTGTGCAGCGGGCTGTGGCGCGGGAAGTGCGCCAGCAAAAATTCCATCTGGTCCGCCAGGATCCGCTTGCCCTGCAGGTAGATGTACTCGGCGTGGGTTGGCGTGAATGGCACCGCCAGCAGCTCCAGCCCGGCCTGTTCCGGCGAGCGGCCGGCCTTGTGGTTGTTGCAGCGCTTGCAGGCGGTGACGACGTTGTTCCAGGTGTCCTTGCCGCCCACGCTCAGCGGGACGACATGGTCGCGCGACAGGCCGCGGGAGGAAAACTGCTCGCCGCAATACAGGCACAGGTGCGCGTCGCGGGCGAACAGCGTCTGGTTGTTGAGCGGCGGGACATAATGCGCGCGCGCCTTCAGGACCGCGTGACTGTCGCCGTGGGTGGCGATGATGGAGTTGATTTCAAGGACGGAGCGCTTGCCGGAGATGGCGTTGTAGCCGCCGCGGATCTGGTACAGCGGCACCCCGCAGGTGTAGGCCACCTGCCCCAGGTGATAGACCCTGACGGCCTCTTTGAAGTCGATCCATTCGAGCGGCATCCCGGAGGCATCGGTCCTCAAGACTTGCTGATTCAGTGCATACACAGCGCGCCTTCCCTAACTCCTCATGCGTTACGGCCGGTATTTATGTCAGAAAATTCGGGGCTTGTACATAGTGACACCGCCACGCCCCGGGCGGGCCAAGCCGCCACCGCTTCTCTAAGGATAGCCGATACCCCAGCACAGGGATGTGCTGGTTGGGGTGCTGAGGGACGCAAAAAAACAAAGCCCGGCAGGGCCGGGCTTTGATGGTAAAGCAGGTGGGCATGGAACGCCTACTTGATCTTGGCTTCCTTGTAGGCCACATGCTTGCGGACCACCGGGTCGTATTTCCGGAACTCGAGCTTGTCCGGGGTGGTGCGCTTGTTCTTGGTCGTGGTGTAGTAATGACCGGTCCCGGCGCTGGAGACCAGCTTGATCTTTTCACGTGCTGATTTGGCCATGGTGTTATACCTTCTCGCCGCGGGCGCGCATCTCGGCCAGCACGGCATCTATGCCTTTCTTGTCGATGGTGCGCAGCCCGTTGCTGGACAGGCGCAGCGTGACCCAGCGCTTCTCGCTCTCCACCCACAGGCGGCGATTTTGCAGATTCGGCAGAAAACGGCGGCGGGTTTTGTTGTTCGCATGGGACACGTTATTGCCCACGCGCACGCGTTTGCCCGTCACCTGACATACTCTCGACATCGAAAATCTCCCTAAACTGGTGCCCTGAGGGCCTTCAAAGGACGGCTTTTATATCACATTTCCGCCGGGAACCAAAAGGCACCCCAAAGCCGACGCGACCCGCGTCGCCCAACGGCTAAATCAGGCCCCTTTCGCTGAAAGATACCGTTTCGCCGTCGCCTACTACCAGGTGATCCAGCAGCCGGATATCCACCAGGGACAGCGCTTCCTTGAGCCGGTTGGTCAGGAGTTCATCCGCCCGGCTGGGTTCGGCCACCCCCGAGGGGTGATTGTGCACCAGGATCACGGCGGCGGCGTTGTGCCGCAGCGCCCGCTTGACGATCTCGCGCGGATAGACCGCCGTGCCGTTCAGGGTGCCCTGGAACAGTTCCTCGAACTCCAGCACCCGGTGGCGGTTGTCCAGGAACAACACGCAGAACACCTCGTTCTTGCGGTCGCGCAGCTGCGCCTGGAGAAAATCCCGGGTATCGCGGGTGGAGCCCAGCGTGACCTCGCGCTTGAGCTTCTCGGCCAGGAAACGCCGGCCCAGTTCCAGGCCCGCCTGCAGTTGCACGTACTTGGCCTCGCCCAGTCCCGGTGTCTCGCACAATTCCTCCGGGCTGGCCGCCAGCAATTCACGCAGGCCGCCATAGCGGCCGAGCAGCTCGCGCGCCACGTCCACAGCGGTTTTGCCGGGTACGCCGGTACGGATGAAAATGGCCAGCAGTTCAGCATCCGACAGCACACCGGCTCCGCGATGCAGCAGCTTCTCGCGCGGGCGCTCGTGTTCCGGCCATTGGCTGATGGCCATCGGGCTTTTTCCGGTTTTTCTGTTACCCATTTGTTTGGCTCTCCCCGGGCAAGTACACTTTAGCATATGGGTACATTGACCAATAAACGCATCCTGCTCGGGGTCACCGGCGGCATCGCCGCGTATAAAAGCGCCGACACAGTACGGCGCCTGCGCGAGGCCGGCGCCAAGGTGCGCGTCGTCATGACGGCGGGCGCAGCGGAGTTCATCACAGCCTTAACCCTTCAGGCGGTGAGCGGCCATCCGGTGCATCAACAGCTGCTCGATACCGGGGCCGAGGCGGGCATGGGTCACATCGAACTCGCGCGCTGGGCCGACGCCGTGCTGGTGGCGCCGGCCAGCGCCAATTTCATGGCGCGCCTGGCACAGGGCCGCGCCGACGATCTCCTGAGCGCGGTTTGCCTCGCCACCGAATCGCCCGTGGCCGTGGCACCCGCCATGAACCAGCAGATGTGGAGCAATGCCGCCACCCAGGCCAACCTGGCGACGCTCAAAAAAAACGGCGTCAGGATTTTCGGCCCGGCGGAAGGCTCGCAGGCCTGCGGCGAGGTCGGACCCGGCCGCATGCTGGAACCGGCGGAGCTCGTCACGCTGGTGGCGGACCTGTTCACCGCCGGCGAACTCGACGGCCTCCGCGTCGTGGTCACCGCCGGTCCCACCTGGGAAGCCATCGACCCGGTGCGCGGGCTGACCAATCGCAGCTCCGGCAAGATGGGTTATGCCGTGGCGCAGGCGGCCATGGAGGCCGGCGCGAACGTCACGCTGATATCCGGCCCCACCGCCCTGCCCGATCCCGAGCGCGTGCGCACGCTGCGCGTGGAAAGTGCGCAAGAGATGCACGACGCCGTGCATGCTCAGATTGCGGACGCCGACATTTTCATCGGCGTGGCAGCGGTCGCCGATTACCGCCCAGCGAGAACAGCGGGCGAAAAAATAAAGAAAACGGAAGCAAAAATGACGTTCGAGCTGGAGCGCACCCCTGACATCCTGGCCAGCGTGGCGGCGCTCAAACCGGCGCCGTTTACCGTCGGTTTCGCGGCCGAAACGGAAAACCTCGAACAGCATGCACGCCATAAACTGGAGGCCAAAAAGCTCGATCTGGTCGCCGCCAACCGCGTGGGCGCGGATCTCGGATTCGGGACGGATGAAAACAGCCTGCTGCTGGTGGAACGCGGAGGCGTCACCGAGCTGCCAATGCAGCCGAAGGCGAAGCTCGCGCGTGCCCTCATCCGCCATATCGCCGCGCGATACCGCGCGAAACACACGGCCAAGGTGCACACGCTACGGAGACCCTGATGCGGAAAGTGGAAGTGAAAATCCTCGACAAGCGCATCGGCGCGGAATTTCCGCTGCCGAACTACGCCACGCACGGTTCCGCCGGCATGGATCTGTATGCCTGCCTCGATGAACACCTGCATATCGCGCCCGGCGAGACGCACCTCATTCCTTCGGGCATCGCCATTCACATCGGCGAAGCCAATCTCGCCGCGGTGTTGCTGCCGCGCTCGGGGCTGGGACACAAGCACGGCATCGTGCTCGGGAATCTCGTGGGGCTCATCGATTCGGATTATCAGGGGCAGATATTCATCTCGGTGTGGAACCGCGGACAGCAACCGTTCACCATCGAACCTGGCGACCGCATCGCCCAGATGGTGTTCGTGCCGGTGGTGCAGGCGCAATTCAGCGTGGTCCAGGAATTCGAGGAAAGCCGGCGCGGCGCCGGTGGTTTCGGTCACTCCGGCCGGAAATAGCCAAATCTTCCCGTCGCGTATCCGCGATTTAGCCCCTTGGGTCGGGCGCCGGGCCGGCCTGCTGGCCGGTGCTGCCGGCATCTCCTATGTTTAAGGACAAGACAGGTTTTTCCCGCTACAGACTCGGCATTGTCTGACAAAAGGATTTACAGCGTATGGCCCAGTCGCTGAGAAACATCCATCTTCAGGTCTTCCTGATCCTGCTGCTGTGCTTCGCGGCCATTGGCTATGCCGGCTTTCTCGCGCTGCGCGACGTGCAGCAGGCGTCGTATCACGAACGCGCGTCGCAGGTCGCGGGCGACACCAGCAAGCGGATCAACGAACTTGTGGCACAACAGCGCGAGGCGCTGGAAAAAACCGCACAACAGCCGGGCATCGCGGCACTGCTGCAACGCGGCGCGGCGCCGGAGCGTTCGCGCAAACAAGAGGAGATCAAATCCCAGCTGACCGGCGCCGCGTCGGTCCACCTGCTGCCACGCAACAGCCTCGGCGCCTTCTCCGCCACCGACGGGCTCGACCCGGCTTGTCTCGACTACGTCCGGCGCATGGCTGGCACGAACGCGCCGGCGGTTCCGGAATTTCATTCCGTGGATTCGCCCAACGGGCACTACGGCCTGACGGTGGCGGTGCGGGACGAGAACCGCAATCCGGTCGGCTACCTGCTGGCGGGTTTCACGCGCGCGTCGCTGCAAGAAATTCTCGAACAATCACGGCCGGAAAACGCGTACATGGAACTGCAACAGCCGACAGCGGAAGGGGCGACGCAAACGGTGCTGACAGTCGGAAAGAGCTCGGACACCAGTGCCACTATCGTGACCAGCACGCTCGGGCCCGGTCAGTGGACACTGATATACCAGCCGGCGGAGCTGCCGCCCCCGATCCTGTCCGGCAACCGGGTTTATTACCTTGCCGTGATCCTTGTCGTCTTTGTCGCCATTTTCGTTGTACTGTTCCGTCTCTACCGCCACACGCTCTCGGCGGTGCGACATGATATCCATTCCCTGATTCGCATGTTCCGCGATCTGCGCGAGGGCAGCGTACGGGTCGGCTACCCGATGGCGTTGCGGGAATTTTCCGAGATCTTCGATTACCTGCGCGACCGCGGGCAGAAGCTGATGAAGGAAAAGGAAAAGCTCAAGGACATGGGGCTGATGGATCACCTCTCGCAACTCGGCAACCGGCGTCACTTCGAGGCGCGGCTCAAGGATCTGTTCGACGCCTCCAAGGCCAATGGCCCCTCGTCCGTGCTGATCATCGACATGGATCACTTCAAGGCGGTGAACGACAAGCACGGCCATGACGCCGGCGACGCACTGATCGTTGGCTTTGCCAATGCGCTGCGCAAGGTGGTGCGCCAGACCGACGTGCTGGCGCGCCTCGGCGGCGACGAATTCTGCATCATCTATACCTATGCGTCGCTGGACAAGGCCAAGGCCCTGGCCGAGCGCCTGCGCAAACAATTGCCGCGCGAGATCCCCCTGCCCAAGGGCGTGATCCATCAATTGCGCTGGACCGGCGGCCTGAGCGCCATGCATGACAAGGACGCCAAGCCCGACGACGTGCTGTGGCGCGCCGACCAGGCGCTGTTCCAGGCCAAGGAGGCCGGCCGCAACCTCACCAGGGTCTACGACCCCGTCGCCGGCCTGCCCGCGAAAAAACAGATCATGTCCAGCTGACGGCGGTGTTTGATTTCAGCGCGGGGCTCGCCTCGCCTGAGATGAATGGATGCGGTAAACTGCCCGGCCGAAGCATCCAATCCGGAAAACCAAACCATGCCAAAGTCCGACCCCGCCGCTGTCGCGGCGACTAACACCCTTCCCCCGGAAATCTTCAAGGCCTACGACATCCGCGGCATTGTCGGCAAAACGCTGACGCCGGCCATCGTGGAGCTGGTCGGGCAGGCGCTGGGCAGCGAGGCTCTGGCGCAAAATCAGAAACGCTTCGTGATCGGGCGCGACGGGCGCCTGTCCGGCCCGGAACTGTCCGCGGCGCTGGCGCGCGGCATCGCCCGCAGCGGCTGCGACGTGGTGGACATCGGCATGGTCCCAACGCCGGTGGTGTATTTCGCGATCCAGCATCTCGGCGCCGGCTCGGGCGTGGCGGTCACCGGCAGCCATAATCCGCCCGACTACAACGGCCTCAAAATGGTCATCGGCGGCGTCACGCTCTCGGGCGACCTGATCCAGAAGCTGCGCGTCCGGATACTGGATAAGAATATCGCCACCGGCCAGGGAACGGTTTCACAAGCCGACGTGCGCGCCGCCTATATCGACCGCGTGGCCGGCGACGTCAAACTGGCACGCCCCATGCGCGTGGCCGTGGACTGCGGCAACGGCGTGGCCGGCGAAATGGCGCCGCAATTGCTCAAGCGCCTCGGCTGCCAGGTCACCGAACTCTTCTGCCAGATCGACGGCACCTTTCCCAATCATCATCCCGATCCGAGCAAACCGGAAAATCTCGAAGACCTGGTCGCGGAAATCAAAAAGGGCGGCTATGACGTTGGCCTGGCCTTCGACGGTGACGGCGACCGCCTCGGCGTGATTGCACCCGATGGCCACGTGATCTGGGCCGACCGCCAGATGATTCTGTACGCGCGTGACGTGCTGTCGCGCCATCCCGGCGGCGAGATCATCTACGACGTCAAATGCTCGCGCACCCTCGATGCCGAAATCCGCAAGGCCGGCGGCAAGCCGACCATGTGGAAAACCGGACACTCGTTCATCAAGGCCAAGCTCAGGGAATCCGGCGCGCTGCTGGCCGGCGAAATGAGCGGGCATATCTTCTTCAAGGAGCGCTGGTACGGCTTCGATGACGGGCTCTACACCGCCGCGCGCCTGCTGGAACTGCTCTCCCGCGACCCGCGCCCGACGCAGGAAATCTTCGCCTCCCTGCCCAACACGGTGAACACCCCGGAACTGAATCTCAAGTTCGCCGAGGGCGAGCATTTCACCGTCATCCAGGAACTGGTGCAGCGTGCGCATTTCCCGGACGCGAAACTCACCACCATCGACGGCCTGCGCGCGGATTTCCCCGACGGCTTCGGCCTGGTGCGCGCCTCCAACACCACCCCGGTGTTGGTGTTCCGCTTCGAGGGGGATAACAAAGACGCGCTGGAACGGATTCAAAAGCGTTTCCGGGAACTCATGCTCACCGTCCGGCCGGGTATTGCACTGCCCTTTTAGTTGTTCGTCACACCGGCGAAAGCCGGTGTCCAGATAATTATATTATCGCGGCTCGTAGGGCGCATTAGGCGATAGCCGTAATGCGCCGAATGTGGACTCCATCCGGCGCAATGCGCTGCGCTTATTGCGCCCTACTGTCATTCATTTCCTTCAACCTCTTCTCAAAAACCGCGCGCCAGCTCGGTGACAGCGCCGACAGGCGCGCGGCACGCTCGTATTCCTCACGCGTACCGCGGTCATGCCGCAGCCGGAACACGTCGCGCACGCTCAGTGAACCGGCATCGTGCGCGACCCGCTCGATGGCATCGCCCGCGGCTACCCGGCCCTCCTGCAACACGCGCAGGTAAAAGCCGGTGCGATTGGCCGCGGCGAAGCGGGCGGGAAATTGATCGTCATTCATGCGGATGCCGAGCTTGAAACAGGGCGAGCGCGGCTGCGTGACCTGCACCCGCGCCGCACCGATCCGGAACTCGTCGCCGATACAAACCGCGTCTTCCAGCCAGCCGGTGATGGTGAAATTCTCCCCGAACTGCCCGTGGGCAAAATCATCCCGTCCCAGCTCGCCGGCCCAGAAGGCGTAATGTTCGAAGGGATAGGCATAGACCGCCTTGTCCGCCCCGCCGTGCACGCGCAGGTCGGCCTGGCCATCGCCGTCCAGGTTCAGTCGTCGCAGAAACACCGGCCCGGCCATCGGTTCCTTGAATATGCCGGTGCTCACCACCCGGCCCTCGTGGGGCACCGGGCGGGGTCGGCCGATATTGATGGATATCAATTTCATCGCCTTGCCTTTGCGTAGAATGGGATTTATCCGGGATGTGTCCGGTCCATGTATACTGTAATCCGTTCCGGGACTAAACTGTCATCATGCTGCACTGGTTTCACACCGAACTGAGGACCCTCGCCCGGAGCACGCTGGCCCTGGCGGGCGTGCTGTGGCTGATCACCGCCACGGCGCCGTGTGTCATGGCGCAGATGCCGGACTCTGACCCCGCCCCCAACCATTGCCCGGAACTCGCCAAGCATAACGGCGCCGGACATGCCGCCATGCCGGATTGCGGTCCCGTGACCATGATCAACTGCCAGTTGCCCGACACCGACACGCCGCTCGCGGCCGGCTTCGGCGATTTCGCCATGACGCCGGTATTGCTGGTCACCCTGCCGGTTCCGCTGTTGCTGGCGGATAGCGGCCAGTCGCCGCGGCCCGATTTCTTCGCTCCCGATATCCACGCTCCTCCGCTTCACATTCAACACCTCACGCTGATCTTGTAGTTCTCTCCCGCGCCTGTGTTGGCGCGCGCCGTCGTCTTTTGTTCACGACTGCAAGGAGAGAGTTATGTTCATTCGCACCGTTTTATCCCGCATCGCGGGGATCCTGATCATCCAGCTGGCCGCCGTATCCGGCGCCCTGGCCGGACCCGAATTGACCCTGGCCGAGGCCGAACGCCTGGCGCTGGAACACGCGCCGTGGCTGCAGCATCACCGCACCAATGCCGACGCCGCCGCCGAACGCGCGGTGTATCAAAGCCGGCTGCCCGATCCGCAACTCACGCTGGGTTTTCTCAACGTGCCGACGGATTCCTTTAGCTTGAGCGAGGAAGACATGACCATGACCATGGTCGGCATCCGCCAGGCGTTTCCGCCGGGCCGCACGCTCAAGCTCAAGGGCCAGGTCGCCGAGAAGGAACTCACGCGCGAGCAGGTGCGCGTTGACATGGAGCGGCGCAACCTGCTGCGGCAGGTGCGCCAGACCTGGATCGAACTCTATTTTCAGCAACAGTCGTTGAACACGCTGGACGAGCTGCGCCGCCTGGCGCGCAAACAGCTGGAAGCCTCCGAGGGGCGCTATCGCGCCGCGCAGGAAATGCAGCAGACGGTACTGAAGTCACGGCAGGCGCTGGCGCGTCTGAACGAACGCGAACCGATGCTGCGGGCGCAGGCCGCGCGCCTGCAGGCGCAGCTGGCGCGCTGGGTGGGCGAGGCCGCGTATCAGCCGCTGCCCACCGAGCTGCCGCCCCTGCCGGCCGTGCCTGAGACATTCGATCCCGCCCAGCACCCCGACTGGCTCGCGGCCCAATACGGTCTGGAACAGGCGCGCCTCGAGGTCGACATGGCGCGCCAGGAATACAAGCCGGGATGGATGCTCGACCTTTCCTACGGCTTCCGCCGGCCGATGCCAGGCGGCATGGAACGGCCGGACATGGTGAGCGCCATGGTGACGCTCGACATGCCCATCTTCCGCGACAAGCGCCAGGACCGGCGGCTGGCGGAAAAACAGGCCATGGAAACCGGCATGCGCTACGAAATCGAGGACAAGCGCCGCGAGCTCGAAGTCATGTACCGCTCCATGCGCGCCGAGTACGACGCCCTGACCGAGCGCGAAAAAATCTTCGTTCAGCAATTGCTTCCCGCCACCCGCCGCGAGTCCCAGGTCACCGTGGCCGGGTTCGCGCGCGACCAGGCCGGGTACCGCGAGGCGATCATGAACACGCTCGACACCGAGCTGGAATACCTGCGCCTGCGCGCCGACCGGATCAAGGCGCAGGCGGAACTTCTGTATCTCACCGGAGAACCACAGTCATGAATCGGAAAACCAAACTCGCCGCGATCATCGGCGTTGTCGTATTGCTGGGCATCGCCGCCACCTGGTACTACATGCAACCCGGCCAGGAGCCCGGCAATGCCGGCGCCGAGACGAAGACGGAACGCAAGGTGCTCTACTGGACCGACCCCATGGTGCCGGGCTATCGCAGCGACAAACCCGGCCCGTCGCCGTTCATGGATATGGATCTGGTGCCGGTATACGCGGACGAGGCCGGCGCCAGCGACGGCGCGCCGGTGGTCACGATCCGTCCCGAGTTCATCCAGAATTTCGGCGTGCGGACCCACAAGGTCACGCGCGGCGGCGCGGCACGCAGCCTCACGGCGCATGGCTACCTGTTTCGCGAAGGCGGAGTCCTGCTGGTACTGGTGGACAGTTTCGAACGTGCCGCCTGGGTGCAGGCCGGTTTGCCCGCGGTGATCAGTTTCCCGGATTTTCCGGGGCGTCAATGGAACGGCACCGTGGAGAGCGTGCGATCCGACGTGGACATCGGGACGCGCTCCCTCAAGGCGCGCCTTCGCGTGATCAATCCGGATGCCGCGCTGCGGCCCAACATGTATGCCGACGTGGTCATCCGAGACACGGCGCGGCGCGACCAGAAACTCATGGTGCCGCGCGAGGCGCTGATCCGCACCGGCACGCGCACCTCGCTGGTGTTGAATGTGGGTGAGGGCCGGTTTCAACCGGTGGAAGTGGTCCCGGGGGAGGAATCCGGCGACTGGGTGGAAATCCGTCAGGGCATCAAGGAAGGCGATACGGTAGTCACTTCAGGGCAATTCCTGATCGACTCCGAAGCCAGCGTGCGCGCCAGCTTCCAGCGCATGGAATCGGCGCCGGCCGACCCGCACGCGGGCCATTAATATTTTTGTAACCGTAGATGAACGCAGATAAACGCCGATGAAAAAAACTAAACAACCCACGCCTGTAAAGCGAGATCTTCGTGTTGTTAGCCTCATGTTGAAGGAGAACAAACCGTGATCGCCCATATCATCCGCTGGTCCGTCCGCAACCGTTTCCTGGTGCTGTTGCTCACCGCCATCCTGGTGGCTTGGGGAATCTACTCGATCGCGCGCACGCCACTGGATGCGATTCCCGACCTTTCCGACGTGCAGGTCATCATCCAGACCAGCTATCCGGGCCAGGCGCCGCAGGTGGTGGAAGACCAGGTGACCTACCCGCTCACCACCGCCATGCTGTCGGTGCCGGGGGCCACGACGGTGCGCGGGTTTTCCCAGTTCGGCGAATCCTTCGTCTACGTGCTGTTCCAGGACGGCACCGATCTTTACTGGGCGCGCTCGCGCGTGCTTGAGTACCTGAGCCAGGTGCTGCCGCGGCTGCCGCGCGGGGCCAGCCCCGCGCTCGGTCCGGACGCCACCGGCGTCGGCTGGGTGTACGAATACGCGCTGATCGATCGCAGCGGCAAGCATGACCTGGCGCAACTGCGGACACTCCAGGACTGGTTTCTCAAGTACGAGCTGCGCACGGTCCCGGGCGTGTCCGAGGTCGCCACCGTCGGCGGCATGGTGAAGCAGTACCAGGTCATCGTGGATCCGGTGAAGCTGCGGGCCTACCGGCTCACGCTCATGGATCTGCAGCGCGCCATTGAAAAGGCCAACCAGGAAACCGGCGGGTCGGTCATCGAGATGGCCGAGGCCGAGTACATGGTGCGCGTGCGCGGCTATTTGCAGGCGAAAAGCGAGCTGCGCGCCGTGCCGCTGGGCGTGACCTCCAGCGGCGCGCCGATCCAGCTCGAAGACGTCGCCGAGATCCGCCTCGGCCCCGAGATGCGCCGCGGCATCGCCGACCTGAACGGCGAGGGTGAAGTGGCCGGCGGCATCATCGTCATGCGTCACGGGGAAAATGCGCTGGCCACGATCAACGCGGTCAAGGCCCGGATCGAGGCCCTCAAGGGCAGCCTGCCGGAAGGCGTGGAGATCGTGCCGACCTATGACCGCTCGGCGGTCATCAAGAACGCCGTCACCAACCTCACCGGGACGCTGATCGAGGAATTCATCGTGGTGGCCGTCGTGTGCCTGGTGTTCCTGTTCCACCTGCGTTCCTCGCTGGTGGTCGTGGTCACGTTGCCCATCGGCATTCTCGTCAGCTTCATCATCATGAAGCACCAGGGCATCAACGCCAACATCATGTCGCTCGGCGGCATCGCCATCGCCATCGGCGCCATGGTCGACGCCGCCATCGTCATGATCGAAAACGTGCACAAGCACCTGGAGAAGCAGCCGGTGACCGACGCGAACCGCTGGGACATCGTGCGCACCGCGACCGAGGAACTCGGCGCGCCGCTGTTTTATTCGCTGCTCATCATTGCGCTGAGCTTCATTCCGGTGTTCGCTCTCGAGGCGCAGGAAGGACGGCTGTTCTCGCCGCTGGCCTACACCAAGACCTATGCCATGGCGGCCGCCGCCGCGCTGTCGATCACGCTGGTGCCGGTGCTCATGGGTTATTTCATCCGCGGCCATATCCGCAGCGAACAGGAAAATCCGGTCAACCGCGGGCTGATCCGCGCCTACCGGCCGATGCTGGACTGGGTGCTGGCACGACCCAGGCTGGTGCTGTGGGGCGCGGTGTTTCTGGTGGTGCTGGGCGTGGTTCCGGTGACCCAGCTCGGTTCCGAGTTCATGCCAGACATGGACGAAGGCGATATTTTATACATGCCCACCACCCTGCCCAGCCTGGCCTCCGGCAAGGCGCAACAGCTCCTGCAACAGACCGACCGCATACTCAAGACCTTCCCCGAGGTGGAAAGCGTGTTCGGCAAGAGCGGGCGCGCAGAAACCGCGACCGACCCGGCGCCGCTGTCCATGTTCGAAACCACGATCCAGCTGAAGCCGCGCTCCGAATGGCGGCCGGGCATGACAACCCAAAAGCTCACCGAGGAAATGCTGGCGGCCGTC
>Ga0105101_10000713_pt1 | contig 14002 bp, 15 predicted proteins | sample PPLLak21cMay2015_2_FD_87037 | JGI IMG/M metagenome (GOLD analysis project Ga0105101, IMG submission 87037) | Freshwater sediment microbial communities from Prairie Pothole Lake near Jamestown, North Dakota, USA - PPLs Lake P8 Core (1) Depth... | ecosystem: Environmental > Aquatic > Freshwater >... | reverse complement strand
GATGCAGAAGATCGAGGATGTCAATCGACTGTATCGAGACTGAATCTTGATGGTCCCCACAAGAAGATTTGAAGCCGGGAAAAAGACTACGTCCCCGGCAGGAAGGAGAGGCTGGAGACTGGGGACTGGAGACCAGAGACCAGAGACTAGAGACTGGAGATTGGTAATTGGTACATGGTAATAAAGCGATGAGGATTTGTGTTTTGGGGAATGCGCCGAATTGCGAATCATAGGATCCCGCGCTGACAGCTTCTTTTTGAATCGGTTCTGTTGGTGGGGTCAGTGTTACAAATAGCCTGATTTGCGCGTTCTCACGCTCGACTGAATTTTTCAGATCGGCCTGCATCGTTCGCGATGTGTTCGCGCAGGATATTGAGGTTATCGCCGTAGTAGAGGGTGTTCATAATGCAGCCCTTCCTCTCAAATTATGGACCTCTTGTCCCATCAGACAAACGTCGCGATCTCCTCCAGCGACTTCTTCTTTATTTCAGGTACTTGTGCATCTTTTGCAGGATACCCCACGACCAACAGTAGAAATGCTTTTTCACCGGGGGAAACATTGAGGATAGCGTTCAGGAAACCCATCGGGCTGGGGGTGTGAGTAAGTGAAACCAGGCCTGCGTGATGGATGGCAGTGATGAGCATGCCTGTCGCAATGCCAACAGATTCGTTGACGTAATAATTCTTCACTCTGCGTCCATCGGGCAAGATACTGTGATTCTTACCAAAGATGGCGATCAGGTAAGGGGCAATATCAAGAAACGGCTTGTATTCGTCTGTACCAAGCGCAGCGAGTGCATCCAGCCACTCCTGCGGGGCGCGGCGATGATAAAACTCCGCCTCTTCCTGCTCCGCCGTAATCCGTATCTCATGCCTGACCCCGGGATCGCTGACGACGACGAAATGCCAGGGCTGCAGGTTGGCTCCGTTGGGCGCAGTGCCAGCCGTAAGAAGACACTCTTCGATGATCTCGCGCGGCACGGGGCGATCAGAAAAGTGACGCACAGTGCGCCTTCTTTGCATCTGCGCCCGGAAATCAATGGCTCGCTGCCTCATCACCTCCGGAGGATATTCAAGATAGGAACTCAAGGGTTGAAATTTTGCCATGGTCATCGGCTGCCTCCCGGATCAGAAGTGCAGTATAGCATAGTCAACCAGTAATTCTTTCCATGATCTTGTTACATTCTTCACGAAATCTTTACACAGGCAGGGTATCCTATGGACAGAATAAACACTGGAACGGGATGCCATCCCGTCCTACACAAAAGGAGATAATTTAATGAAGAAGACACTTTTGATCGTTGCGTTGGTGGTACTGGCACTCAGTGCACTGGGCGTGGGTATAGCCTTCGCACAGGGTGGACAGCCGCCCTATGGTGGTCCGATGATGGGCGGAGGCGGCTATGGACCAATGCATGAATACGTTGAGCAGGCGCTGGCTGCGCAACTCGGCCTCACAGAAGAACAGGTGGAGGAACAGCTCGCCGCAGGCACGCCGATGTACCAGATCGCCCTCGATAACGGCATCAAGCAGGAGGACCTGGCGACCTTCATGAACGAAGTCCACGAGGTTGCGTTTGCGGCGGCCGTCGAGGATGGCGTGTTCACCCAGGAGCAAGCCGATTGGATGCTTCAGCGCATGCAGAATATGTACCAGAACGGATATGGCCCCGGCAACTGCCCGATGCAGAATGGGCAGGGCGCACCCTTCGGACAAGGCCGTGGGTTTGGTCCCGGCATGATGCAGAATCGCGGCGCCGGTTACGGTCCAGGTATGAGGAATCAGGGGACACAAAACCCGTAATAGTTAAAACGTCCTGCAGGTTTCCTGAGATCAGGAGTGTTTTCTGGAAAAACCTGCGGGACGGTGGTTTCCCGAGTGACAGTCACTTTCGCAAAGCGAGTGACTGTCACTTTTTCATACCCAACCCATTAATCGCGCAAAACTTGCGGTTAGGAATGTCACTAGGAATGCCGTGCCCAGCGTGATGATCACGCTCACCGTTGCCCACTTATAGGACTTGGTCTCTTTGTAGATCGTGATGATGGTCGTCGCGCAGGGGTTGTGCAGGAGCGAGAACAGCATCAGGTTGATGGCGGTCAGCATGGTCCAGCCGTTGCCGTTGACGAGCAGATCGTAAATGCCTGTGCTTGTGCCAGGTCCATTGATCATCATGCCTGTGCCCATGTACACCATCATCATGGTTGGGACAACGATCTCATTTGCAGGGATGGCGACGATGTATGCAAGCAGAATCACGCCGTCCAGACCTAATAACACCCCAAATGGATTTAACCAATCTGAGATCGCGCGAGCAAGGTTTGTGTCACCCGTATGAATATTTGCAAGGATCCAAATGATCGCGCCCGCGGGAACAGCGGTCTGGATTGCGCGCCACAATACAAAGATGGTACGGTCAATGATGGATGTATATAAAATGCGGCTGACATTGGGTCTGCGATAGGGCGGCAGTTCCAATGTGAATGCGGATGCTTCACCTTTCAAGACTGTTCTGGATAATATCCATGAGGCGAGGAAAGTGAACGCGACGCCGATCAGGACCACGCCGACAACTGTCCCGGCGGCGATGAAGGAGGTCAAGGCTGGGGAGAAGGATGCGGCCACGAAAACAGTAGCCAGCATAATTAGAGTCGGGAAGCGCCCGTTGCATGGGACAAAGTTATTCGTGAGGATGGCGATCAAGCGTTCACGAGGAGAGTCGATCACGCGAGTCGCGATCACGCCTGCTGCGTTGCATCCGAATCCCATGGCCATGGTCAGGGATTGTTTTCCGTGGGCGCCTGTTTTCTTGAACATCCAATCCAGGTTGAATGCCACGCGCGGAAGATAACCAAGGTCTTCCAAAAATGTGAAGGCGGGGAAGAAGATCATCATCGGCGGCAGCATCACGCTGACCACCCATGCGAGAGCGAGATACACACCGTCCCAAATGAAGCCCGTGATCCACCATGGTATTCCAACTTGATTGAAGAGCGCGCGCCCATAATCACCGATGCCAAATAACACAACAGCGAGCCAACTTGACACAACGTTCGCGCCTGAAACAGTAAGCCAGATGACAAAGCCAAGCAGGAGCAGCATAATTGGCAAGCCTGTATAAGGAGATGTGACGAGACGATCTATCTTTTGGTCGAAATCGTATTTTTTATTCGATGTAGTTTTTACAGCACGCTTCGCGATATTTTCTGCTTCTGTGTAAAGTGATTTCACGATCTCATCGCGAAAACCTGTGGAAAGACCGTTTCGTAATGATTCCGCTTTTGCCAAAATTTCATTCGCTTCCATATTATTTTCCTTTGTATACTTACTTCTTGAGCGGAGTGACGAGTGCTCTTCGAGGAACGAAGTCGAAGGACAATTTGATGTAAAACTTGACTTTCCTGAAATTCCTATCCTTCGACTTCGCCGCACACACCTGCCCTGGCGGGCGGTGCCAGGGAGAACAAGCACATGCGGCTCCGCTCAGGACGAGGGGTATTTATTGCCTACCCTCAACCGACATCTTCGCGCTGAATTGCACATCTGCGCGTTGTTGACGTGAGACAATGTCACCCAGCTCGCCAGTGGAGAGAGCTTTCTGCACGCGCGCATCACCATCCAGCAAACGGATCGCGAGCCAGCGCGCATTTGGAATCCCAGGCGCCATTTGTTCGATCATCGGCACAAGTTCACTGACGGCTTTTTGGAATTCAGGTGTACCGCCCACACGCAAAGGTTTGGTTTCTATCTTGCCTTCTATCACATCCGCAACCGCGCCCAATAAAGTATGAACACCTTCACCGCTTCGCGCAGTGATCGCAATGGCAGGGATGCCGAGATCGCGGCTCAAGGAACGCGCATCCACTTCGAGACCTTTTCGTTTTGCTTCATCCATTAGATTGATCGCAACCACAACATGCTCGGTAATTTCCATAACCTGTAAAACAAGATTTAGATTTCTTTCCAATGATGTTGCATCGGTCACAACAATTGTGCAGCTTGGCTGTCCAAACAAAATAAAATCGCGTGCCACTTCCTCATCCTGTGATGCTGAAAGCAGCGAATAAGTCCCAGGTAGATCAACCAGTTTGTAACGCATCTTGTTGAATTCAAATCCGCCTTCGGCGCGAGTTACGGTCTTGCCAGGCCAGTTACCTGTGTGCTGCTTCAACCCAGTCAGCGCATTGAATAGCGTGGACTTGCCCGTGTTCGGATTGCCAGCCAATGCAACCACGCGGTCGAAGTCACCGACCTTGATTCCCATCTGTTCCAGTTGCGTAAAGGCGGGACAGGTTTCGCAGTGTTCGCTTGGTAAAGATATTTTTGTGTTTGTCATATTTCCTCATCTAAGCATGATGAACACGAAGGTCGCAAGGCTGCTCCCTTGAGTCCCTTGTGTTTAGTTAAATCTCGGCAGGAAGCTTCCTGTACGTTCATCGTATTTGCAGTATTCGTCGCCAAATTGTTCGATCATTGCCTGCTCTTCGGTATCCACTCGTAATGCGACCAAAACCCCGAACAAAATTGTTGGAATGAAAGTCAGAATGATGTTACCGGCTAGCAGACCGCCGCCCAAATAATTCAAGAGATAAGCGGTGTAAATGGGATGCCTGATCCATTGGTATGGACCGCTTTTCACCATTTTTTGCCCTTCCATAGTTACCACGAGTGAATTGAAACTCTTGTCCAGGTGGTAATGCGCAGCGCCCAGCAGCGTAATGCCGACGAAAAGCAGGAGAGCGCCTGCCCATCTAAACGCCACGGGGTATTTCAAGGCGTATGCAAAGTTAAAGACACCTGGAAAGAATATGTACTCCGCTCCAAATACTAAAGCAACCAGTGCGGCGATACCGCCCGCGATCAGGCTGGGGCTTTTCTCCCGGATGGTCACTCTGCCTCTGCCCTGTTTTGCGCGCAACTGGGAGATAACCCTGATGCTGAACATGGCAATAAACGATAATACGAAAAGCCATCTAAATACACTCTCTGCGTTCACCTGAAACTCCTTGCGGAACTCTATATCTAACTAACAGGCTTGACCCATATTTGCGCTGCCTGGTCTTTTCGCAATGCGATCAATGTTCCGCGAATTCGATACGCGCGCGGGTCGCCAAAAAAGTTTTGCAGTTCAGGGTAGATCATCGTGCCCGGCGTCAGCCCCAGATCCAAAAATCGTCTGCGTGTAAAACCTTGCACGGCTTCATCCAAAACCACGATTTCGGCACGCTGGTCATACGATAACTCAGCCAGCGGGACCGCGCTCGCTTTCGATATTTCACTTTCGGGCAATGCGGCAACACTTACATTTGCGGCCACCGCAGGTGCAAGCCGATATTCAGTTTCGCCATCGGTCAGTAAATATCGTTGCGGATTTCGATCTAAAATGCGGATGGTTTGTCCCAGGCGGAGTCCTGCCGCCAGAATCTGTTCAAACGCGATCGCAGGCTCATCTTCAAGGTGCACGATTCTTACAGGACCCTCAGCCTGCCACGCCGTCAACGGCATTCCCTCCGCCTTGAGCAGAGTCCCCTCACGGGTAGGGATGGGATCGCCATGTGGATCACGCGTCGGATGTCCCAGAGCCGCATCCAGATCATTGAGTTGTGTTTCAGTCAGAGAGTGTTCTCGGCGCTCGGATTCGCTATGGATTTTTTCCAAAGGCATGCGTGCTTCATCTGTGAGATAGCGTTCCCACAAACGATGCGCGCGGACAACGTGCATCGCCCAGCGTTCACCTTGCGTGGTGAGTTGCACATCCGAGCCGCGTGATTCGAGCAGACCTTGAGTTTCCATATCCTCGATAAGACGGGTGACACGGCCGCGTGGGATATCCAGGGCCCCCGCCAGAGATTCTGGGGAAGCTTGTCTTCCGTGTTGCTCGCGGTCGAGCAGGTGCTTAAGTGCATCTTCCACTTGCTCACGTTCTTGTGCGATGCGATAGGTTTTATAGATCGCAACTAATCCAACGCGCGGAAGAAATATTGCCGCAAGTAAAACAATCGCTATGCCGATCCAGAGTGTTGTATTCATATCTATCTACTTCCTAATATCGGTGATCGCTCCTCGTGCAGGGAAATTGAGCGTAGCCAATGTGTAGCGCCGGTGTCTGATCCAGCGATAGGGACCGCTTGTGATGAGTTGATACTGGTTATTATTGCTGTTCAGTCACGATCAGTTTCCCAACCATGCCCGATTGCAGATGCCCTGCCATGCCGCACAAGACCTGGTATGTACCTGGCTGTTCAGGTGTAGTGAAGGTGACCGTTTTCGAATCGCCCGGTTGCAGATCCATCTCCCAGTAAATGTTGGGTTGATCCGCTTCGTCGAACATATCTCCAGCTTCTGTGCCGGACTTCATCACGATGAAATTATGCGCGACTGTGCCATCGTGGGTAATGTGCACGGTGATTTCCTGCCCAGCGGGGACGCTGAACTCGTTAGGTGTAAATGCAAAGTCAGTCATCCTGAAATTGATATTGGTGGATGAGCCTGATGTGCCACAGGCAGTTAGAGCCAGTGCCAAAATCATGGCAAGTAAGATAAGCAGTTTTTTTGTGACTATTTTCTTTTTCATTATTTCCTCTTTTATGCACGCGAAGATTCTTCTGTGTGCGAGCCAATTTGATTTATGAACCACCTTTGAGTTTGGGCAAGTAGCGTCCTGTCCATTTCATATATTCACGATATTCATCGCCGAATTTCTCAATAAGATTGGCCTCTTCCTTCGGCGTACGGGACGCCATGGCGATGAAGGCCAGTATTCCCAGCGCGGCAATAAACCAGTTATCGGCCATCATCCCCAGGGAAATGAACATGGATGAGCCGATCGTGTAGAGCGGATGGCGCACCCAGCGGTAGGGTCCTTGGGTGACAAGCTTGTGTTCAGTGCGGGTCGCGCTGGTGGGTGTGATACCGCTGCCGATACTGCTGAACAGCCAGTAAATCCCCAGGGTGCAGAAGACTCCAATCCCGACACCAAGCCAGCGGACCCATTCCGGGAGTCCAATTTTGGACCAGGCCATCCAGGAAGGGTTGAGCAGGTAGGCGAGCGGGCTGAGCCAGAGAACCAGCCCACCGAGTTTGACGATGTTCATAAATACCGTGCCGTCCACTTTGCGGGAGATTTTTTCGCCGCTGTCTTTGTCTGCCTTGCGGCGGAAGTAGGCGGAGATGCCAACGCCTGTGAAAAGGATGATGGCGGCCAAAATGCGAAAGATGTTTTCGTTCATGGTTGTTTCCTTTGTGTCGCTCGGTGGTTGAGTAGCCCGTGTTCTCCGGGCGTATCGAGACCATGCATAAGCGGAGAAGTCTTAGGTTCCTGGTGGTTTCGATACGAGCGAGACGCTGCGCGTACTCGTTCTACTCAACCACCGGGGTTTCATTGAATTACTCTCGGGAGCAGTCTTCCAGTCTTGTTCATATACTCGCGATATCGATCACCAAAGTATTCGAGCATAAGATCTTCCTCAAAGCCAATGCGCGAGCTGATTTCAAGCAACGTCATTCCGATCCATGCCAGCCCGATGAGCCAGCTGGCGGAAATAAAGAGTGTGGAACCTAGAATAAGCAGGAAAGCCGTGTAAATGGGATGCCGGATGAATTGATACGGCCCGCTCGTGACAAGAGCCTGCTCTTTTATCATGCGCGGCGTATCACTCCAATTCCTGCCGAGCGAGTTTTGCGCCCATTGGAGCAGGGCAAATCCCAGCAGGGCGATCCCGACTCCAGCCCAGCGCATCCACCAGGGAAGCGGCAGGGAGGCCCAGGCGAGCCAGTCCGGATCGATCACGAAGAGGAGCGTGGCGATGAATCCGACCAGGCCGAGGAGACCGGCAATCCGGGAGGCCGCTCCCTCTTCGCGCTTTTTGAGGGTGTTCTCCTCGCGGCCGTGCCTGCGAACGTAATAGCCGCGATGCACGATGAAAGTGATGATCAGCACAGGCAGTATGATCCTGAAAATTGTTTGTGTTTCCATGATTGTTTTTTCCGTGTCGCGCCGGGAGCGTGACCCTACCTGTCTTCCTTGATGTAAATCTTGCCGGTAATTCCCAGCCCGAGCACCACCGTCCTGTAGCGGACTTTGATCGTCAGGTTGTGATCGAAAGGCGAATAGGCCTGGACTTCGATCCGGATGCCGGGAATCAGGCCCAGGCTTTCGAGATAGCGAAGCAGATCGGTGTCCGCGGCTTTGACGCATTGGATGATCCCGGATTGACGCGGCCGCAACGCAGATAGCGGGGTCGAATCATCCGCAGGCATTTTCAGGTCCGCGGTAGGGATCAGCTCCCCGTGCGGATCGCGGAGGGGATGTCCCATGGCAGTCGCGATGCGCCGCTCGAAGTCCTCCGAGATGACGTGTTCGAGCCGTTCTGCTTCCGTATGGACTTCATCCCATGAATAGCCGAGTGTCTGCACAAGCCAGGCTTCCAGCAAACGATGATGGCGGATGACTTCCAGGGCCGCCTTCCTGCCCTCATTGGTCAGCGTCACGCCCTGATGTTTCTGATATTGGACGAGTGGGGGCTTCGCCGAGGCAAGTTTTTGTACCATGCCGGTCACCGACCCGGGCTTGATGTTGAGCTTCCTGGCAAGCGAGTTCGTGCTGGCGCTCTCCCCATTCTCGGTCAGTTCATAAATATTTTTCAGGTAGTCCTGGATAGAAATTGTAAGGGGTTGTTCCATTCTTTATCCATTCCAGAGTGTGAGGGTGGTGCAGGCAAAGAAAGCCAGATAGGCGATGTTGAACCCTGCGCCTTCGGTCCAATCGCGGACGAATTGCGGGAGAATGCGTTTGATGAGCAACCAGGCGATGGTCATGGTGACAGGATTGACCGCGGCCATCCATACGGGAAACGCTGTCTCCTGCGTGGCGACCAGCACGGAGAAGAGGATAGAGGCGATCACGATCATGAGGAGCAGGGGCCCATAACTGACGATCAACACTTTGCGGTGACGGCCGATCATGTCTGCAATCACGGCTTGAGAGCCATCTTCGACCTTGTTCAGCGCCTGAATGTATTCGCCCATGTAATAGAACGTCCCGTGAACGAAAGCGCCCAGGACGGAGGCGCTTCCAAACAAGGCGATGGTTGCCAGCACGGCCGAGGCGTTCGCGCCGCCCAAACCTTGATACACCTGCCAGAAGCCGGCCAGCACCAGCGGCGTGGCAAAGACTCCCAGCAACGCGCCCCAGATCATGCGGTTGGGTGGAAGCACAACCATCCTCTCGGCGGTTGAAAGGAGTTTAGCGAAGGGCTTGAGTTTGGGATAATCATCTAGCGTTGCCTTGCTTGCGAGCAGCAGTACATCGCCGATCGCGTATAAAAACGCGCCGGCTAAGGCAAGCAATCCTGTGATACGAAGGGTAGGGATGAGTTGTTCCATAGTAATCTCTATTCTGGAGTCCAGAAGCGTCGCCGTGGCGCCGTGGCGACACTTGCTTCTGGTTCTCGGACAGCAAGCTGCCCGACTCCAAAACCTATTTGATAAGCAATCCTGTCACCCAAAGCAATAACATGCCAGTCAATACTCCGCTGAAAACGGTCAGCGGCATGGATTCGCGGACGGTATCTTTTTGGATCAGTTTGCCGATCTCGAAGACGACTTCGAAGATGGCGCCTGTGCCAATGGCAAGGAAGAGCACAGCCAGGAAGGGTGAGGGGGTGTAGCCACCGATCCATGCACCGATGATGGCGGGCCCGCCGCCGATCAGTCCCATGAGCGCAAGCCTGCCGAGGCCGGGTCTATCGCGCAGGACGGGTGCAATGATGCCGAGTCCTTCTGTGATATTCTGGATAATGAAACCGACCACCAGGAAGGTGCCCAGCGCGATCTCACCGACGTTATAGGCCGCGCCGATGGCAAGTCCCTCACCGAGATTGTGGAAGCCGATGCCGATGGCGATCATCAATGCGATGGCGAGTCTGCGGTCAGATTCGCTGCCGGTGATCGCAGTCTGCCGTCTGGAGATGGCATCGAGTAATAGAAATGTCGCAACCGCGCCGATGCCGATCAAGCCGATCCCCTGGAAGGCCGAAGGCACTTCCGCCGCTACTTCGAGCGCTTCAGCCAGCGTGTCGAGGCCGAGGAAGATCAGCAGGCCGGCGGTGGCCGCCATGAGGAAGGTCATTGTGCGGCGGCCAAGCTGTCGCAGTGCCGGAAACCAGAAGATACCGAGAAAGACAGGAATCACACCCACGTACAAACCGATCAGTGTGAAGCCCCAGAATGTGCTGCTGGATGGCTGCGGCGTCTCAAAAGCAACGGGGATATCGACCGCGAAGGGGACCGCGTTGCCGGTAAAGATCGTGATGCCGTAGGCCTCGCCTTCAGACCAGGCGTAATTGACGTGAATCTCGGCGCGGCCAAGGCGCGGAATCGCTACATCGGGAGTCACCGTGAAAGGCATAACGGCTTCGTTGATGATGATCGAAGCCACGGTGAGTTCTTCCGGTCCGGTGTTGCGGACATGAAGCTCGATGTTGTTCCGTGTAAGGACATATCTTTCAACGTCAAGAGCTTCGACAGGTACGGGCGCTTCCAGGCTGAGTCCTCCGCCGGTGGAAAGGAAGAGTGCAATCACTCCGGCCAAAAGAATGATCGGAATGAGGAGCAGGATGAAAGTACGAAAGGTGAAGCGGCTTGTGGTCGGTTGAGAAGTTGGTCCAGTCATAGGTCACCTCTACGCTGTCACTTCGAACATGCCGTTCCAGCCCAATTCGGCAAACTCAGTGACGTGGGCGTGGAACATATACATGCCGGGATATCTGTAGCTGAATTCAAGAATGCCGCGCTGGGCCTGTCCCTGAATGATCGTGTCCGTAAATTCACTGGGCGTGAGGCTTGTGCCGGTGGGGTAGTAGTTGAAAAAATTCGCGTGCAGATGGAAGGAGTTGATGAGGTCGAATTCAAGGATGTTGACGAGATAGACCCGGACTGTCTCGCCGACCTTGATCTGGATGGGATGGTTCTGGTAGTGAAAGGGGATGCCATTGACCGCGTAGAAATCGTTGGCGTCATCGAAGTCAATGTCAATGCCATGCATGACCATGACCATTTCGCGGTCGACCGGTGGACGCCCTTCCCTGGGGTCGACGATGAACGCGCCATAGAGTCCTTTTGCGATATGACGTGCCAGGGGAAAAACGTGGCAATGATAGAGGTGGAGGCCGAACGGCTCCGCATCAAACTCGTAGGTGAAGCTGCCTCCCGGTTCGACGAGTCCGCCCGGGCCTGTGCCGGGGACACCGTCCATCTCGCCGGGATGGAATCCGTGAAAGTGCATGGAGTGCGGATGGTTGCTGCCATTGCTGAAATGGATGCGGATGCGGTCTCCTTCCGTGGCGCGGAGGGTGGGGCCGGGAATCCGACCGTTGTACGTCCAGGCGGGAAATTCGATGCCCGGAAGGACTTCGATGTTCTTGTTGAGGGCGATGATGTTGTACTCCCGAAGGGTCTGTCCGCCTGGCAGGGTGGAGACCTGACCATAATCGAAATCCGTCAGCAGGTCGGTTGGGTTGAATCCATTTTTCTCATGATCCACCTCACCGACGGTGCCGGGCAGGTCGCCGTGATCACCCTGCTGCATAACGTGAGAGGCCGGCGTCCCGCTGTGATCCGCGTGGATGTGTTCAGGTTTGTTTTGCGTGAGTGCTGTCGCACCAGCGGTTCCTAAAACGGCAAGGCCGCCCACTTTGAGAAAGTCTCTTCTGGATAATGGCTTCATAGATTCTCCTTATGGCTAAAGTAAAATTTAGGCTTGCCTAAATATTTTAGACGAAAAGAGGAGCCGCGTCAAGGGATGCGACTCCTCAATTTCCTTCCGGCAATTCAAATATCCACGGAATGTTCTATTTTCTCGGTCTTAACCATTTTCCACCTGCTATCAACGCGATCAACACAAACGCAATCGCGATCCAGGTAAATGTGGTCTGGTCGGTAGCGATACCAATTGCAAGGAAGGCAAGCCCAAGCATCAGAAAAATGGAAGATAATCGTTTACGGGGTTTTTGTTTTGTCATATCATCATTATACATAACCTATGGCAATGTTATTGGATCTAAAACTTTAATGTTCAAAGGTATTGTCATTGTATGAGTTTATGTAATAATAAAGTATGTGATTTGCATATCACTATATGAATCACGTATTTAGTGTATGTTCGAATATCAATAATCAATAACGAGGTGAATGATGCGTATTTGCATTCTTACAGATGAAGAGATCCAGGATTTCAATCCTGCGCCCTATATGCAGGGATTCGATTGGGAGATGGTCACGATGACCGATCCCGTGTTGGACGTTCTGCGCGAATTGGACGCGCGGGACGAATTCGATGTATACCTCAACCTCTGCGAAGGCTATGAAAACGATGACGTTGATGATGGCGATCCTGATTATCAGGGGCTCGATGTGGTGAAGGCGCTCGAAGAACTCAACCTGCCGTTCACGGGAGCGGACTCAAGGTTCTTCGACCCGACCCGCGAAGAGATGCAAGCCGCGGCCAAAACGCATGCAGTAAGTTTTGTAAGAGGCTATCGCGTAAAGAGTGTCAAAGAGGCGGAACGGCTGGTCAAAAATCTGCGTTATCCGATCATGGTCAAGCATCCCAAGAGTTATGGCAGCACAGGGATGTTCCGTGAATCGCGCGTCGATACGCCCGAGCAGCTGGCTCCCCAGATCGAACGCGTCTGCGCCGAGTTTGGCGCGGCGCGCATGGAGGAGTTCATCGTCGGGAAGGAATATAATGTTCTCGTCGTGGACAACCCCGATGACTTTGAGAATCCCATTGCCTATCCTCCTGCGGAATTGGTCTTTCCCCCGGGCGAAGAGTTCTGGCATACGGACGTCAAATGGAATTACGATGTAATCTTCGATTTCAAGCAGGTAACTGACCCCGGGTTGATTGCCCGCCTGCACGACATTGCCAAGAGAATGTACAAGTCCATGGATGGGAATGGATACGGCCGCTGCGACATCCGCATGAATGAGCAGGGTGAGCTGTTCATTTTGGAGATCAACCCCAACGGTGGGATCATGTTCAAGCCGGAAGAATACGGTCCCGCGGATTATATGATCCTGTATGACCCGGGCGGTTATAAGGTCTTCTTTGAGCGCATGTTCCAGGTGGCGCTGGCGCGCCACAAGATGCGAGCCGCGGCGGGCTAGACTATCTCAACAAGCCACTGATCTCTTTTGTCCGCGCTGAAATGGACGATGCAGTTGCGAGAATGGCTGCCTCGTCTATTTTTTCTGCGCCGATCATCATCCCCTCGGCTTCGGCCAGTGCAGCAAATATTTTTCTGAGCAGACGCTTTGACTCGCTTGGGGCCAGCCCGATTGCGACCAGCGTCTTGTCGATCTGAATTGTGTGCTGAGCGAAGTGTGCTTCGTAGCGGTGCAATCGATGCTTGATCGGGAAGCGTGTCTCCTCCCAGAAGGTAGATGGCAGGTCAAGCTCGGCCTCTGTGATGCCGCTGAATTCCTCAATGATCGTTGGGTGGAAAGCCCGGTGATACGCCAGCATCCCTTCCAGCGGGCCTTTGACTAGCCTGAGATATTCTTCGTCGCTTATCCCTGCCAGTCGATCTGCATCCGGGTCGGAGAATTTCTCTGGTGTCCATATCCCGGCCCGATGTTTTTCCAGCGCATAGCGGACGGTGATCGTAAAGTTGATCTCGGTGCTGAAGATGTGACCATAGACCTTTTGTACCGGCCATTCTCCCTCGGCCGGTTCTTTCTCTGTCTCCTCCGGGGAGAGGCCGAGTAGCGCGGCTTGCAGGTCCATGTACGCGGCGTGGTACTGGCTCAGGATATGCTGGGCAGCCGTCGGCTTCGGCCGGCGCGTGGAAAGCGTCACCGCCAGGTCGCGCAGCCCTTGCAGGGTCACAAAGAAGGCAAAGCGGATCCCTTCCTCGTCATGGTCTTTCCATATCCACTCACGCTCCAGATCCTTTTCGGGAAGCGGCAGCACGAGAGCGGTAAATTCCTCCACGGCGCTGT
>Ga0105101_10000712_pt1 | contig 14013 bp, 10 predicted proteins | sample PPLLak21cMay2015_2_FD_87037 | JGI IMG/M metagenome (GOLD analysis project Ga0105101, IMG submission 87037) | Freshwater sediment microbial communities from Prairie Pothole Lake near Jamestown, North Dakota, USA - PPLs Lake P8 Core (1) Depth... | ecosystem: Environmental > Aquatic > Freshwater >... | reverse complement strand
TTGATGATTTCATGAATACAACCATAATGTGTGTGTTTTATAGAGTATGACCTGTATAATTTAAAGAACGCTTTTAATTCTCCCTTGGTTTCCTTGCGTATTACATTATGTTTTTTCTTCATTCATAACCCTTTGTTTTCGTTCTGTATACCCTATGACTCGGATTGGTAGTTTTCATTTTCGAAATGCAGAGGAAATAAAAAAAGAAAAAAAGGATGTAGTTAGATGAGTCCTTGATCTATCATGGCGTCAGCGACTTTGACAAACCCTGCGATATTGGCGCCTTTGACATAGTTGACGAAGTCACCTTCTTTTCCATATTTCACGCAAGAGTTATGAATTTGTGCCATGATCCATTGCAGTTTTTTGTCGACTTCATCTCTACTCCAAGAGATACGAGCACTATTTTGTGACATCTCAAGACCACTGGTTGCAACACCACCTGCGTTTGCTGCTTTCCCTGGTCCATAGAGAATCTTACTTTCGATAAAAATCTCGACACCCTCAGGTGCTGTTGGCATATTTGCTCCCTCTGCGACTAGGATACAGCCATTGTCAACAAGTGTTTTTGCATCTTGTTTGCCAATTTCATTTTGTGTCGCTGAAGGAAACGCACAATCACAAGGAAAATGCCATGGTGTTTTTCCTGCTTCGTAGTCGCATTTATATTTCTCCGCGTATTCTTTGATACGTCCCCGTTGAACATTTTTCAATTCCATCACATAGGTAAGTTTTTTATCATCGATTCCAGAAGGGTCATAGATTGTCCCTGAAGAATCGGATAAGGTGATTACTTTTCCACCAAGTTGATTGATTTTTTCTATAGTGTATTGCGCAACGTTCCCTGAGCCAGAGACAACGCAGGTTTTTCCTTTAAATGACTCTCCTTTTGTCTTTAGCATTTCCTGAGCAAAGTAAGTGGCACCGTATCCTGTTGCTTCGGGTCGTACCAGACTGCCACCCCAGTTCAATCCCTTACCGGTAAGCACTCCAGTAAATTCATTCCTGAGTCTTCGATATTGCCCGAACATAAAACCGATTTCACGACCACCCACGCCAATGTCTCCTGCTGGAACATCAGTATTTGGGCCGATGTGTCGTTGTAGTTCGGTCATAAACGACTGACAGAATTTCATGACCTCGTTGTCGGTTTTTCCTTTTGGATCAAAATCAGATCCGCCTTTCCCACCACCCATTGGTAGTGTCGTCAAACTGTTTTTAAACACTTGTTCAAACGCTAAAAATTTTAAAATACTTAAAGTAACGCTAGGGTGAAAACGAAGTCCACCTTTGTAAGGCCCGATTGCACTATTCATTTCGATACGATATCCTCTATTAATTTGTATTTCTCCTTTATCGTCTAACCATGGTACCCGAAACATGATTGTACGCTCGGGTTCTATCATGCGTTCTAAAATCTTTGCTTTTTTATATTTGGGGTTTTTCTGAATGTATGGCATAAGACTTTCAGCGACTTCTTGGACTGCCTGATGAAACTCTTTCTCCCCTGGATTTTTTTCTTTTACTTTTATCATGAATTCTTCGACAGATTTATCCATTACAATGCCTCCGTTTTTTTGTGGTTTGGTATCATTATTTGCTTTTAATACTTTACCTAGACTCCTTCTAAGAAAAACATAAAACAAATATGGTGACAGAAGAATTTTTTACTACAAGATGAAGTGGGTTTTTATCGTAACATTTTTTTTGTTTTAAGGCCGTGTCCGGTGAGTGGGATAACCACTAAATCATCTTTCCTTGTGGCTAGTTTTTTTAATCCTGCGAGAGCGACCGCTGACGTCGGCTCGATATAATATCCTTTTCTTCCTATGTAATACTGTGCATCAAGGATCTCTTTATCGGTTACTGTGATCATATCACCGTTTGTTTCTTTTATTGATTGGAGAATATTGTTTGCTCGTACAGGATTTGTTATAGCGATTCCTTCGGCGATTGTCTGTTTTGGGGTTTTAAGAGAGATAAACGTACTATTGTTTTTCCATGCGTTTGCTAAAGGTGCGCAGTTCTCTGTTTGTACTCCGATAATCCTTGGTAGCTTATCGATAATATCCTCTTGTTGTAATTCCTTTAAACCGATATATGAGCCATAAAGAAGAGTCCCATTACCCACCGGGACGATGAGACTATCAGGTGGTTTCCACCCGAGTTGTTCAACGATCTCAAAGATACATGTTTTTGTTCCATGGAAAAAAAATGGATTCCAATAGTGACTTGCGTAATATGTTGTTTGTGCATGTTGCCCTGCTGCTTGTGCAGTATCCTCTCGACTCCCCTGTATTGTATGCAGATGTGCTCCATACTGTTTGATTTGCATGAGTTTTTCTGGGGAGGTTTTTTCTGGGACGTAGATGTGACAATCAATGGATGCTTTCGCGCAGTATGCTGCAATTGCAGCACCTGCATTGCCTGAAGAATCTTCTACGACTTGTTTGAGTCCTAACTCCTTCATCTTACTTACCAAGACTGAGGCCCCACGGTCTTTATAAGATCCGCTTGGGAAAAGATAGTCTTGTTTTAATAATATTTTTTTACCAAACAACTCTTCTTTTATAAGGGGGGTGAATCCTTCATCGAACGAGATGATATGGTGATCATGTTCAATGGGAAGTGCTTCACGATATCGCCAGAGAGTTGGTTTTCTTTTTTTGATTTTTCCTATTGGGAATCGGGCATGAAAATCGAGTGTCAATAACCCGCCGCAGAGACAGTTCCATCTCGGTTCAGACGAGGGATATTCTGTATGACATGATTGGCACAGCAGTTTACTTTTCATTACAGGATTGATTTTCAGAACCCTATGTAAATGTTTTGCTCACTATGAATCACTTTGAGAATCACGCACGATTTTTGTGGTTTTATCAAGGAAAGATTGCTTCTGTTATATTTTAATGAAGAACAATAGGACTGTTGCATTCTGTGACAGGGTAACTGAGCTATAGGGGTGTGATGCTGAGATAGTGATAATCGTTTTCCCAAATCCAATTATCAGATCAGAACTAATCGTTCGTTCTCCACCAGGTGCGATACTTAACAGGCTCCCACTTGTCTGTTTCCCGATAAATACATTACCTGAGAGGGTGATATTCCATTGTACATTGGTAATATCGATGACACCAGTGTTTTTGACCACTGTTTTAATTTTGAAAAATCCGCCAGAAACCAAACCTATCTCAAGTTGGGGGGCGATAATCGTGATATCAAAGGGTTCTGACCAATCGCTTTCAGCCCCTATTAGATTTTTTGCTTTTGCGGTGATCGAATAATTACCTTCCTCAGACCAGGTATGCGAGAGGATAACAGGAACTCCTGAAGCGGAGGGACCAAACCATTCCTGATGACTTCCATCTCCCCATTCAACCCAGTAAAACAGGTTCGAATTCCCCGGATCGGTGGTGACAAAGGTGAAATCCATCTGCCGTCCAACATCCCCTTGCGTTGATCCGTTGATCTCTGGGGGGAACGGTGCGGAGAGCACAGGGCTTACCACCAAGGCATAATCTGCGTCTAATTCTGGTGTTTCGATATGAGAATCCTGGATTATCTCATCTGCAGAGACCTGAACGGTCCATGTTCCTACTTCAGGGTTCTGTACAAAGACACATTCGACCGTATCTTTCGTATCAGCAGCCCCATCTGGCTGAGACCATACACCATTCTTAAGTCCATTATTCCCCCAATATATCACATCAGATGGAGAAATAACCTTCAAGGTTAAATCATTGATTCGGTGCTGTGTTTGGACCGCTGGGTTTCCCGCAGGATCCGCATAGGTCATCGTGACCTTCAGATACGGTGACCCTGACTCAACCGCAACCATATGGGTTGATACGTCAAGGTTTTCAAGGACATCTGTTTCATCTATGATATAGAAATTATCTCGTAAATCGTACAAGTTCTTCTCAGATGGCATCCCCCATCCTTGATGCATGCGGGTTTTATCCTCTGTAGTTCCATTAAAAGGATATTGATCCGCTGTGTTAATCATCATCGCTTTTGCCGTCGTCATATGAGGTCGGTTCTCAAAAACCGTTCCTTCAGGGTCAACCTCGTTTCCAAAGATGCCATCAGACCACATTTGATAGAATAACCCGAAATGACCAGCGATGATGGGTGTTGCTCCGCTCGTACCACCAAAGGCATCAGTGTATGCGGTCGGACTGCCTGAGGTTGTGGTAAATATCATATCATAGAACGAACAGAGATCAGGTTTAATTCTCCCATCGGTGGCAGGTCCAATGCTTGCCCCATAACTCCATTCATCATCGGTTTTTGTCAATGTATCATAATGGTAGATACCTCCACCAGAGACGATGTTCTTCGCCCATGCCTGTGGTCTGGACATTTGATCACCAGCATTGCTTTGTGATTGACAATGAAGCACATCAAAATCAAGGAGTGCTGAATCGGTATCTGCGGATATCGTGGTGTACTGGGTTGTCCGATCGCTTCCGACACTTGAAGTCTCAAACACACCGTAATATGGATCTTGTACTAACTCCCCTGTATGGATATATCGATTCGTCCCCTCTAATCCTATATAGTTATAGTCACCGACAATTCCTTGTCCTTCAGGCAACATCCCACGACCCTTTGGGTCACCGGTTCCATCTCCAAAGACAATCCCTGAGGTTGAGGCACCATGAGAATCACTACCGACGTTCCCATGTAAGATAAGTGGACGAGATTGAAAATCAACATGAGCGAGATTAAATCCAGCATCGAAGACCTCCCCGCGCACCCCGCTCCCATTATAGCCTGCCATCGTCTCGATGTAGTTTGCACCACCAATTTCCCGGGCAACATCCATATCAGCTTCATATGCGCTCCATCGATCAACAAACAAGACTTCATCCCAGCGTATGACTAAGAACAATTGATCTGGTGAGAGGGTAGCTTCAATGAGGAATTTCCCTGCGTCCCCTTTGTTGACTATTCCACCTATTGCCTTTATGCGTTCGGTAACGATGGTTTTTTGTTCAATTGAAAGCACTTGGATATTATATTGTTGCAGTGGATAGCGTTGGTAGGCATTTTCGAGATTATCGAGCATGAATTCCTCAAGCCGGTACGCAGGATGATACGGCCCAACCCAACGCACATAAGGCAGTGTTTCTACGTCTGTTCGTACTGAGTCGCTCATCTCGACGAGATAGGCGTATTGGGCGATATAATGACGAACCACACCACCGCATGCAGTTATCGCTTCTTGAAATTCTTCAAGTGGTTGGGTGAAAAACTGAACGATAAACAATTGGGTATCTTCGCCCGCAATTAAAAGGGGTTCAACGGCTGGCTCTTCTATCAATGGGTCGAAAAGTGCGTATCGCAGCCCAATTTCGTAGGATGGTTGGACCGTTCTCACAAAGGTTTTTCCATTGTCCAAACTGATCGAATAAAACGGTACCATCTCACCAGTATCGAGTTGTTCGTCCCATAATTTCAGTACAACTGATGAATCAGATACTGTGATCCATCGTTCATTGATGGTTTTACTGTTTTCTTGGGAAAACATAGTATTTCCCGTGGCGTTCAATGCTGTTGGAATACAGAGCGTACAGACGATGAGGCTTATTATTACATATTTTATTCTTTTATTCATTTAAATCCCCCTTCAATTTATTTTTCTTTACTAGATTATATAATTATTTAATACAAAGCCTCTAATTAAATATTCCTATGTGCCATCTCTTGAAAAACTTTTCAAAAAATGCAGATATATTGAAGCAAAGAACATAATTTATATTGAAGAAAAAAATGAGATTGGATAAGCTATTAATACACAATCTTTATACAGACTAAGTGACAGAAATGAATCATTTTTGTCCTTAGAAATACTATCAAATAGGTGAGGAACATGATCAGCACATATACGATGAAATCATTGAATAAAGAATCTGTCTTGGCATTGGTCCGGGAAAATAATGTTCTTTTCGTTCGTTTACAGTTTATCGACATTCTTGGAATGCCGAAGAACATTGTCATACCTGTCAATGGACTTGAATCTGCTTTAGATGAAGGTATTCCTTTTGATGCATCGTCTATCGCAGGGTATGCAACGATTGAAGAATCAGATAAAATCGCAAAACCAGATCCTGCAAGTTTTGTGATTCTTCCAGAGAACGTCGAAGGAAGAAAAACAGCGAAACTCAACTGTGATATCTTCGAACCAAACGGGAAACGATTCGAAGGTGATGTGAAATATATTTTAGAAAAAATGGTCGAAAAAGCAGCCAAACTTGGTTACATCTACAATACCGGCCCTGAATGTGAGTTTTTTTTGTTTAAAAAAAATGGTGAAAACTCAACTGTCACCCCAAATGACACAGCGGGGTACTTTGATTTATCACATCGTGATCTTGCTGAAGGAGTACGAGCAGATATATCTTTAGCGTTGGAGGCTGTTGGAATCCAACCATATACCGCTCACCATGAATGTGCCGATGGGCAGCAAGAAATCAACTTTAATTATGCGGATGCTATCACCACCGCTGACCGAGTAATTACTCTAAAATATATTACAAAAGTCATTGCAACAAAACATAACCTCCATGCGTCTTTCATGCCAAAACCCCTCTATGGACAATGTGGTTCTGGTATGCATACCCACCAGTCGTTCTTCACACTTGACGGTTCAAATGCATTCTATGACCCTACGGATAAAAACCAATTAAGTCCTATAGCGTATCAATTTATTGCAGGTCTGCTGAAATATATTAAAGAACTTTCCTGTGTGTTAAATCAAACCGTGAATTCCTACAAACGATTGGTCCCTGGCTATGAAGCACCAACCTATATTGCATGGGCGAACCGGAATCGTAGTGCGCTGATTCGTATCCCTTCGAAACGAGGAAAAAGCACGCGGTGTGAACTTCGAAACCCTGATGTTGCCTGCAATCCTTATCTAGCATTTTCTGTGATGCTTGCAGCAGGTTTACGAGGAATCGAAGATAAACTAGAAGCGCCAGCCCCTGTCGAAAAGAATATCTATGCATTATCAGAAGAAGAACGTCAAAAATATGGTATTGAACAACTCCCGGAAAGTCTTGGACATGCAGTAGCAGTGATGAGCAAAAGTGATTTGGTCAGAGAAACGCTTGGTGACCATGTCTTTGAGAATTTGATTCATGTGAAACGAAAAGAATGGGATGCGTATCGATTACAGGTGACGAAATGGGAAGTGGAAAATTATCTTCCTATTCTTTAAAGTAAAGCCTGTCACATGACCAAATAATTTTTTTTCCTTTTCTCTGTTAAAGAAACGTTATTAATTGGAGAATGTATTCAGGGTAGTTGAGGATGTACCTATGGGTTTTGAAATGCAGATTGTCAGCAATACCTCGCTGACCGGTGAAGAAGATTTCGATACTGCCGCAAAGATGTTCTTTGAACAAATCGGGTATCTTTCGAAAGGCTCTGATCCCCTGATTCCTTATAAGATATTTGCAGATTTTTTTCTGAAACATCCAACAAAAGCATGGTTTGTTGATGATATCGCAGCGACGTTGAAAACCTCACGACCAACCGTGTATAGACACTTAAACAAACTGAAAGGATTTGATATCCTTGAGGAAGTCTCCGTGTTTGATGAAATCTCTAAACAACAAAAAAAAGCGTATCGCTTACGCTATGGGAATTTTGAGAAAGCATGGAATTTCGTTGAAGCACATATTAAAGTAGCAGTTGAGAATTACGGCAAGACAGTCGAGCATCTTCAACGACTTATCGAAACAAAAAGGAAGTGAAAGGATGGATAAAAAGGAAGACTGGAAACTCATAGAAGGATCACGCTATAAGATTATATCCATAGGTGGACGGGATAGCTCCTTGGAAACAGAGGGAGTGTTTCTTGGATATGCCACGATTGGAATCGAAGAAGCAGGTCTTGTGATAGAATTATCCAAAGAACAAAAAGAAGAATCTGAAAAGCTTCGTATCGTTCCTTTGCATGCGATTTTGGCAATCGATGTTCTTGACGTAAAACCCCATGAAGGAAAAGATGAGGAGAAGGAACCAAGTGGGCATTATTACGGGTAAAGCAATCAAATACCAATCCACAATCATCTAAAAAAACAAAACCTTTATTAAAGAGGAATGAATTTTCATTTGCCAGAGCACAAAGAAGCAAACCATCTTTCTGGGGAGCAAGATTTGGTATGTCTAAGGATGAGAAAAAGAAAATAGACGCCGACAGCAATATCATCTATGTCGGAAATAAGCCACCGATGAATTATGTCACCGCCATCATGGCGGTTTTAAACTCTGGGAACTTTACTGAGGTGGTGCTGAAAGCGAGAGGAAACGCAATCAGTCGGGCAGTCGATGCAGCAGAGATAACCCACAACCGATTTTTGACAAACGCTGAGGTAAAACGTATCGATATCGGAACTGAGGCTGTGACCAATGAGGATGGTCGAAAATCAAATGTCTCCTCTATCGAAATCTGTCTTGCGATGAAAAAAACAGAGAAATAACACAGAGGATTTCACTCTTTCTTATTTATATTTCACAACATACAAAGGATATTTTTCCTAGTAAAAAATACTAAATATTGGATGAGAATGCATCCTTACCCATGAAATCAGTTTTTGATCTTCTTGATCCCCGTATCAAAGAATTACTTTTAACAAATAACATAGAGCAACCAACAGAACCGCAAATTAAAGCAATCCCTTCTCTTCTCAGCGGACATCATGTCCTTTTGATAGCACCAACTGGATTAGGAAAAACTGAATCAGCATTGCTCCCCATCTTCCATCAATTTTTGAAAGCAAAAGAATCCTCCTCTTCAGATAAGACCGTTAAAGGGATTTCGATTCTTTATATCACGCCATTGCGCGCGTTAAATCGGGATATGCTTCGTCGGACGTTCGACTGGGGAAAACATCTTGGCATCTCAGTAGCGGTTCGTCATGGAGATACCTCGGAAAGCGAACGAGCCAAACAAGTCAGGTCTCCACCAGATATGCTTATTACGACTCCTGAGACAATGCAGATTCTTTTCACGGGCAGACGACTACGGAAGCATCTTAGTAGCGTTCGCTGGGTCGTCATTGATGAAGTCCATGAGCTAGCCAGCGACGAACGGGGAGCCCAGCTTGCGGTCGGTTTAGAACGATTACAAGAAGTTACAAAACAGTCAGGTCATGAGTTCCAACGGATTGGTCTATCCGCTACCGTTGGCCTACCAGACGAGGTGGCACGATATCTTGGTGGGAAAGAAAAAACATCGTTCCGACCAGTGGAAATCCTCGAAGTCGATGTCACCAAACATATCGATATCAGAGTCGAAATGCCATCGGTGAAAAAGGAGGATTATACGCCTGCAGAACGATTATCCATTGAACCAACATCCTTTGCGCTGCTACGGAGATGTAAAGAACTAATCGATCAGCATACCTCCACACTCTTATTCATCAAAAATAGAGATGGAGCAAAAATACTTGCATCACGTTTTCACCTCTGGCATGATGATCAAAAAATCGGTGTACATCATGGATCACTTTCGAAACATGCGCGCATCGAAGCTGAAAACGACTTTAAAAACGGGACATTGAAAGCATTAGTATGTACCTCTTCTCTTGAGCTTGGGATCGATGTCGGTGATACTGATTTTGTGATTCAATACAACTCACCACGCGAGGTGACTCGCATTGTCCAACGAATCGGTCGCTCCGGTCATCGGGTCGGTCAGACATCACGAGGCATGGTTCTAGCGACAAACCCTGAAGACCTCTCAGAAAGCTTAGTGATCGCTCGTAGGGCTCTGACCGGTACGTTAGAACATTTTCTGGTACGGCAAAATCCTCTCTCGGTTCTTTCGAATCAAATCATCTCCCTTGCATTGGAATACGGGCGAATCAACGCAAAAACCGCTTATGAACTCATCACACGTTCCTACCCTTTTTCGACTCTTTCATGGGATCTCTTTCAATCGGTCGTCTCTCAATTAAAGGATCAGAGATCGATATGGTTAGAGGAAGAACTCAATGAGATAATCTTAGTGAAACGGGCGAATTCACGGCATTATTTCCTTGATAATATTTCGATGATCCCTGATGAAAAAACATATCCCGTCATTGACATTAGCACAAGGAAATCCATAGGCACTCTTGATGAAAGCTTTGTCTTAAGTTCTGCGTTTGAGGGCGAAAAATTTATTCTTCGCGGAAGACCATGGATGATTATCAAACGAGAAGACAACGAACTCTTGGTTTCTCCTATAAAGGAAATCGGGATTATCCCGTCATGGGCCGGTGAGGACATCCCAGTACCATTTGAGGTCGCTCAAGAGGTAGGAATGTTACGGAGGTTTGTTGCAGACAATAAGAAACTCACACAGTACCCCTGTCATGAAGAAACCATGAAGAAATTCATAGCATACATCGCAACTCAAAAAAAAGGAGGATTTATTGTCCCTGATGATACCACAATTACCATCGATGTCGAGGACAAAACCATGGTCCTTAACACCTGTTTTGGTACGAAAGTAAATGAAACACTGGGGAGGTTGATTTCTGCGATGCTTGCACAAGCTATTGGTGAAAGTATTGGCATCAATAGTGATGCTTATCGAATCAATCTCGAGTTGCCTGGTCGCATTCCACCGAACCGTATCAAAGAAATCCTGTTCACAATAAAACCAGACACATTAGAATATCTGATGAAAACGATTCTACAAAATTCAACATACCTTCGCTGGCAACTCGTTCATGTTGCACGAAAATTCGGTGCATTACGAAAAGACTTTGATTACAAGACCGTTGGGATGAAACGATTGTTTGGTCTGTTTGAACAATCATTGATCTTTGAAGAGGCATTGGATAAATTGTTATGGGAACGTATGGACATCGAACATACGGTTCAGATATTACAAAAGATCCAGGCGGGGGATATCGAGGTTCATATCCAAGGGTTATCCCCGATAGCACTTACGGGATTTGAGACAATCCGTGGACTGATGGTCCCTCAGCGTGCAGACCGAACTATTCTGATGGCGTTGAAGAAACGATTGCAGGATGCAGATGTCACCATGGTCTGCACTAATTGTAATCGTTCATGGAACACGGTTGCAGGTCGGACTTCATTACAACCGACATGTTCTCGGTGCGGAGCGATTAAAATCGCAGTGGTTCGACGATACAATAAAAAATATCTGCCACTACTGTCCAAGAAACATCGAACAGCAGAAGAAAACAAAGAGGTACGACGGTTACATAAAAACGCGAGTCTTGTCTTAAGTTATGGGAAATTTGCTGTCCTTGCGTTGGTCGGACGAGGCATCGGTCCTGATACTGCAGCTCGTATCCTCGGTCGGTACAACAAACTTGAACTGGCAAAATCTGAGGAGCATGAAATAAAATTTTTACGAGATGTCTTGCAAGCAGAACTGCAGTACGCTAAAACCCGTGGATTTTGGGATTCATAAGTACCTGTAGTAATATTTATATAATGTTTGTATATATTATAATTCGGTGATAATAGATGAAGAGAAGGATTATTTTAGGGAGTATTGTCGCTGTTTTTTTAATCGCACTTGTGCCAGCAACAAATGCAATTCAGATTCAAACAATCGAACAAGAATTGTTAATAACACTGATCTCGTATGAACAGTTTAAAAATATGGATGCTGAAGAACTCGTTTCTTTTATCCAGATTCTTGCTACCGATTATCCAGAGCTTTCTATGAAATTTCAAAGCGCTGTAGATGACATCGAAAGCACACCGGTTTCATTAATGGAAGCAAAACATCAAAGCACTTTTTTAAATGACAAAAATCAGGGACCACAAAAGCTCGATGACAATCAAACATTTCTCGAAAAAATCTTTTGGAAGATATTCAACTATCGCCTATTCCGAGTGTACCTCAGCGCTCTATTGTTTGTGTATTTCCAGTCGAAATTCACTTTGATGCGTACGATGACCTGGGGTATACGATTGCTTCGATTGGTGAAAATAGGAATTCTGCTAGGGTTTATTGATCCGTCCCAACAATCTCCTCAAACCCCGACGATTGAATTTCATCAGGATTTTGGGAATGCTACCCTCCAGGTTCTCTATGCTGATGCCGATATTCTCTGGACTGATATCTCTGAGATCGGTGCAGGGAGTTGTGATCCATTCCCTGGGGGGAATGTGACCGCTGGTGATAGAATAACGAACTGTACCGGGATTATCGTGCTCCAATATCTCCCCACCTATGAGATTCTTGGTGTTTTTGAGTTTGATTAGCTGTCATATTTGAAGAAGAGTACAGCCATTCATCTGAAAAGCCAAGAAACAACCCTCATTCTTTTTTATTTTATAAAAGGACGAAGGCTTTTTACATAAGGGGAGTATACGGCCAACAAATGCCATTTCATCAGGATATCATTGAACAGATTCTTACAAAGAAAATTCAATCAAAAGATGAACTGCATAAAGAAAAAGTGAAATTGTGCAAAAAATACAAGCTTCGAACGATACCACGAGATAGTGAAATTCTTGCAAACCTTCCCGCCGATCGATTAGAAAACGGAATGGCACAGTCATTATTACGGAAGAAATCAACCCGTACTTTATCTGGTGTCGCAGTGATCGCTGCTATGACGTCACCAGAGGCCTGCCCTCATGGAAAATGCGTCCCTTGCCCTGGTGGCCCCGAACGTAACACACCACAAAGCTATACCGGCTATGAACCAGCGGCGATGCGTGCCTGCTGCAATAATTTCGATCCCTATCTGCAGGTCCGTAGTCGTGTCGAACAGCTTCATGCCATTGGACATGTGACTGATAAAGTCGACCTGATCATTATGGGTGGCACGTTTACTGCGCGCTTCCCCGAGTATCAGCAATGGTTCGTGAAGCGATGTTACGATGCCTTGAATAATCAACGATCAAATTCCTTAGACCAAGCAAAAAAGAAGAACGAGGCCGCACCATCACGATGCATAGGACTCACTATTGAAACACGACCTGATTGGTTTCGATTACAACACGTTGATCAAGCGTTGGACCTCGGGGCTACACGAGTCGAATTGGGGGTTCAAACCATCGATGACGAGGTCTTATACACAATCAAACGAGGACATACGGTTTCTGACTCTATTGCAGCAACGCGCATTGCAAAAGAGGCAGGTCTAAAGGTCTGTTATCATATGATGCCTGGACTCCCTGGTAGTACAGAAAAAAAAGACCTGGACTCATTTCAGGACATCTTTACTGATGAACGGTTCAAACCAGACATGATAAAGATATATCCGACACTGATTATCAAAGGAACACAACTGTTTGATCTTTGGAACGAAGGAACATATGACCCGCTGACGACAGAGCAAGCCTCCCATCTAATAGCTCGCATAAAAAAAGATGTCCCTGAATGGATACGAATACAACGAATACAAAGAGATATCCCTGCTCAGGAGATTTGCGCGGGGATTAAAAAAAGCAATCTTCGACAATATGTTGAGGCGGAGATGCAGAAGCATCACTTGTCCTGTCGGTGTATCCGCTGCCGAGAAATTGGACATGTGTCCAGCGAGAAAACAAAGAAGGTGACCGATCATTCTCTTCGTTGTGTTCATCGTCAGTATAAGGCAAGTGGCGGAGATGAGTTTTTTATTTCGTTAGAGGATACAGAACAAGACGTTCTTGTTGGGTATATACGATTACGAGATATCGTACATCCACATCGTTCCGAGCTTCAGAGTGAACCATGTATGATCATCCGAGAGCTAAAAATCCTTGGACGTGAAGCATCGCTTGGGGAGCGAACAGCGGAGGCATATCAACATCGTGGTTTTGGAAAAAAACTTCTCTCTGAAGCAGAATATATTTGTTCTGAACAGTTTGGAAAAACACGATTGTGTGTTCTGAGTGGAGTCGGAGTGAAACCATACTATAGGAAATTAGGTTTTACTGATGATGGGGTATATCTCTCGAAGGTAGTGCGTGCATAAACCGTACTGTTTTTTTCAAAAATAAAATAAAGCGGAGTTGATTACTTCGTTAACAACA
>Ga0105101_10000708_pt1 | contig 14056 bp, 14 predicted proteins | sample PPLLak21cMay2015_2_FD_87037 | JGI IMG/M metagenome (GOLD analysis project Ga0105101, IMG submission 87037) | Freshwater sediment microbial communities from Prairie Pothole Lake near Jamestown, North Dakota, USA - PPLs Lake P8 Core (1) Depth... | ecosystem: Environmental > Aquatic > Freshwater >... | reverse complement strand
TGGATCCCAGATCCGTACCATCGTTCTGCAGCTCCGTGGTGAGGCAGGCCCGATGCAGGTGGTTGGTGAGCCGGGTATCGGACTTGTACACAACATTGGTGGCGTTGGTTTATACGGAAACGTTACCCTATTTGCGAGGTGAGGTATGGGATTTGATAAATTCGGAAGAAAAAGCTTTACGGCAGCAACCAAGACGGCAAAGTTTGTTGATTTCCTGGCAGAAGGAAAGATTGAAGGAACCGTTTGCAAGGATTGTCGTGCAAAGTTCTTCCCTCCAAGGGCCGACTGCGCAAAATGCTTCTCAAAGAACATGGACTGGTTCGAAATGCCCAAGAAAGGAAAACTTGAGACATTTACCACTGCCTATTATGCACCGGTTGGCTTCGAGGGAGACCCTCCCTACACCATGGGTGTTGTGGACTTTGGCGATGGCATGAAGCTGTTCGCCCGGATGGCAAAGGACATAAACCCTAAAGAGATAGAGGTGGGCATGGACGTGTCCATCAGGCCTCTCAAGTATGACGACGGTCAGCTTTCCTTCGAGGTTACAAAAGCCTAACCCGTAGGGAACGGATTCCCTACGAGTTCAAGAAGGCTTGAACCCTTTTGACGGGAGCGGTCGATGGGTCATCAATTTGATGGTTTTATCATCTTTGATGATAAAGGGGAAGTGAAGCGCCTTGTCGATTCCATGCTTCAGGGGAGTGACCCCCAGGTGATGATCGATAGCATGAGAAAGATCGATTTCTCTTATATCTTCACTCTCTCAAAAGGGAAGAGGAGCAGAGAAGTGGAACTGGTCCGGACAGAGATCGATGCCAGTTGGGACTGGAGAAACTGAAAAATTTATTCTACGCTCTGGAATAAGATTTAGTATGCTATGGCTGACCTCTAAAGCCTCCTCCCTTCCAACGAGATTTCTTGGAAAGGCGGGAAATCTCTGATTACTCTGATTACTCTGATTAAGAACCGATTCCACCGACAAGAAATCCATTGAAACATAACGAAAATCTGTGTAATCCTATTTTGAAATCTGTGTAATCAAGAGAGCGTGAAGTAGTTCTCCAGAGCTCTCCCAAAGAAATCCTAATACCGGTAGAGATCCTTGGCTGCCTGATTCTCTGGAGTCACTTTACGCGTCGAGAGATCGACGGCCCAGGTCCTGAAAACTGAACGGTCCGACTCCCCTTCTGCTATCTGCGTAACTCTGTATCGGTTGTTTCCAATCTTCTTCGCCTCGTATCTCCATTTCAGTTTCGGGTAAGAGGTTGCCCTTGCTTCAAGCATTCTCCTCTCAATAGATCTCTTGTCCTTTGACACCGGATCGGAGGGGATCAAGTGATTCTTCACGAGGTCGATGGCCCGAGAAGCCTGTTCCCTGAAGGTCCCGGTTCGCTTTCCTACCTTCGGGGTGAGGGGAATAAGGCTACCATCCTTTATCCGTATTTCCAAATTGTTACCATCAGCACCCAAATAACCGATCTTCCCCCCTTCCAGCCTCACCTTGTAGAAATTCATCGTCCCGGACTGATTCTGAACCACCTCCATCACCTGAAATTCCTCTTTCTCTTTAAGTTTAATCTTTTTCTTTAAATCGTTCGGAGATTCATAGAATTCCGGTGGATGGACCGTTCGCACGGCCAAGAGCCTTCTACCAATATTTCGTTTATATTTTGCCAGTTTTTCTTTCTCATAATCCTCGATTGCCTTCGTAGATTTCTTTTCTTTCTGCTCAGATGAACCTTGATCCTTTTTAACAGACTCAGCCAGAAGACCCCCTTTAAATGATGAGCCTTTCTGCTCATCTACTGAGGCCATCGATAGCCATGGGAAAATGAGGCAACACGACAGGATAGAAAAAAGGGTCTTCATTTCAGACTCCTTTGGAAAGATTTCTGAAAAGGTGGAGACTTCGAAACCTCATAATAGATCGAATCCCCGAAGCGTCGGGTTTTAATTTTCCCCTCTTCCACCATCGGTTGCATCGTGGCCTCCAATTCTTCCTTTGGAATTGCCATCCGTTGGGAGAGATCGATGAGAGAAAGGGGCCTTCGTTTAAGAATTCTAAAAATTTCTTCTTTGACATTGATCTCGGGAAGCGAGAGAGGATGGCGATCAAATTCCGAAATGATCGAGGCCTTTTCTCCAAAAAAGGCCTGAACCTCTTCCATCTCCTCCAAATTCAAGGGAGCAGCCCAGGGTTCTGTTGGAGGCCGGACAACCGTGTTGATGTGAATACGATCAGGTTGGATCCGATCGATCGCCCTCTTCATCTGATGAAGTTCATTCCTGCCATCGTTAATCCCTTTGCAGAAGAGAATTTCTAACCAAATCTGCCCTTGATAAACTTTTCTGAATTCAACTAACCCCTCAACCACCTTCTCCACCGAAATCCCCTTGTGGGGTCGATTGATTCTGGTAAAGACCTCTTTGGACACGGCATCTAAAGAAGGGAGGATGATATCGGCCTGACGTAAATCGTCCCTCACCTCTTCCAAATAGAGCAACGATCCATTGGTTAGAACGGCGACAGGGATGGGGGACATCCCCTTTATTCCCTTGATGACTAAACCGATCTGGGAGTGAAGGGTTGGCTCGCCTGAGCCGGCGAGGGAGAAATGATCGATGGAGGCGCCCCCCTTCGAAAGGAAGTTCTTCACCTCTTCCAATACTTCCCCCGTAGGAATATATTCCTTCCGCTGGAGGGTCCTCTCCGTTGTTTTACCAACTTGGCAATAGATACAATCGTAGGTGCAGATCTTGAGGGGAACGAGATCGACTCCCAGGGACCTGCCGAGCCTTCTGGAAGGAACAGGACCATATAAGTAACGAAACGTTCTCATCCTATTTGTAACCGAGTTGCGGGTTCAACTTGGGCATTGACTCATTAAACTTTCAATTTCAATAACCAAATTCCAAAAAACAAGCACCAAATAATAACCGAAATCCAAATGACCAAAATTCAACCCCCTCACCCTTCCCCTCTCCCCTCAGGGGAGAGGGATGGGGTGAGGGGCGTTTCGGTCATTGGGTATTGGGCAACTGGAATTTATTTTGGATTTGGAATTTGGCCTGCCTGCGCGAAGCCGCTTCGGCGAAGGCAGGTGCTTGGAATTTCAACACTTAGGCCCCAAATTTCTTTAATTTCAATCCGTTGGCCAACAGGAGAGGAAGAAGATCCACTGCTGGAAACCTGCCCAGCTCTCCTTTCTGACATTGCCTTTCGGTGAATCGCCGGATGCCATCCGGACGAATATATTTAGAATATAAAACGACAGGATTCGGATGCCAACTATGAGCCTTGAGAAGTGTCGGTGTCGAATGATCTCCAGTGACGACGAGGGCATCGAAATTTAGTTTCAAGATGGAAGGAACAAACCGATCGATCTCCTCAATCGCCTTCACCTTCATTTTAAAATTCCCATCTTCTCCTGCTGAATCGGTCTTCTTGAAATGAAGATAGAAGAAGTCATGGCGATGAAAATGGTGTTTCAAAGTTTCCACCTCATCTCGATAGGTTTCTCCTGTCTCCAAAATCTCCATTCCAACCAGTTTGGCCAATCCCCGGTACATCGGGTAGGTGGCAATCGCAGCCGGTCTGAGCTTAAACCGGTCAGCCATCGTAGGGATATCTGGAATCTTAGAAAACCCCCTAAGCAGGATGGTGTCGGCAGGATGAAATGGCTTCAGGACAACAGTGGCCTTTCTTAAATAATGGTTCACGACTTCGGCTGTCTTTTTGGCCTCCGGGGTAAGCCCTTCTGTGCCTTTTGCCTTCAACCCATCCTTCTGGGGATCGGCATCCGTGAGGTCATCTCTCAAATCCTTTCCTCGGAATAGAATGACGAAGCGATGTTCTTTCCCCGGATAAACAGCAATCTGAACTCCGTCGACCTCTCTGATTTCTTTTTGGAGGAAGCGGCACATCTCCTGGTTTTTTTCGGTTGAAATTCTGCCTGCCCTTCGATCGACAATCACCCCTTGGCTATCGATCGTAGCAAAATTGCCTCTCGCCGTCAGATCATCCTTCGTCAACGTCAATCCAATTCCTAACGCTTCCATCACCCCTCTTCCGATTTCATATCGAAATGGATCATACCCAAAGAGGGCGAGATGGGAAGGACCGCTTCCCGGTGTGATCCCATAGGAGATAGGATCGATCAAACCACAGACCGACTTGGCAGTTAAGCGGTCAAGGTGGGGATGTTTTGCTGCCTCCAACTCTGTTCTACCCCGGACCGGCAATCCACCCAGTCCATCGATGACCACCATCAATAGTTTCGATTCGGTTTGAATTGCAAGGGATTGAAGAACCTCTTCTTTGGTCATGACTTCCTCTCCCAACATTTAACAACAAATGCCTGCATTGCACCTCCAGTTGTTTGTCATTGCGAGCGAAGCCCTGCACCGCATGGTGTTCAGGGCGAAGCGCGGCAATCTCAATTATTTGTGGTTTTATGCCACTCCTTCGTTTTTAGATTGCTTCGTCTGACTTTGTCATCCTCGCAATGACACCTCTTATCATTCCTCTCATTTATTTCTCTGGATATTTCTCATAAAAGACGAACTCGGAAAACTCTTTCCTCTTCCGGGCACTTCCTTCAGCCGCTGGGTATCCCAAAGGAGTCATTGCAACGACCTCTACGCTCTCGGGAATACCCAAAACCTCCTCTGCTTTCTTGTGATCAAACAACCCGACAATCACCGTACCCAGACCAAGGTCATGGGCTGCCAAACACAGGTTCTGCATCGCCAGGCCTGTATCGAACATCAACCAATCCCCTTTTACTGTAGCTGGTTTTCCTCCAGAATAGCCTGAGACAGCTTTTTTCCCGCACAGGACAAGAATGACAGGCGCCTCAGCCATTGCAAAATGAGCTCGATTGGTTTCAGGAACTGTTCTTAAAATCTCGGACTTTACTTTTGGATCTTTAACCACAATCACTTCCCAGCACTGTGTATTGGCCCAGGATGGCGCCCATCTCATCCCTTCCAATACCTTCCTGAGGGTGTCATCAGAAACAGGATCCGGCTTGTATTTTCGTATGCTCCTTCGACCTTTAATCGCCTCCATTAATTCCACGCGTATCTCCCCCTTTTAACTACTGCTTATCCTATAATTCATTATTTGTAAAGAAATTGCTGAAGCCCCCTCCCCTGTGAGACTTTGTCTCAATATGAAAAAACCGACCTTTCGGAAAGGTGAGAGGCGGCCGGGTGGAAAAGATTTAGAGCGGTAACCTTTAGCCGTTCGGATTCAGCCGTGCCAAGTGCATGAAGACATTCGATTTTATAGAAGCGACGATTTCCCATCATCTAAAAGACCCGCATTCTAAAGATTTGGAACCCGACTGCCTCTCCCCCCTCGGCTTCCAATTACGACACAGCCTCTGTGCTTAGGAAGCTCCACTTCTGCCAACACTTCAATAATCTTAGGGATCAAGTAGTGGGCGAGATCTCTTCGACTCCCTCCGCATAAAACAATAACGAATCTCCCCTTAGAAACTTCATCTGCTATTTTTTTAAGTTCCCTTCCCAATAAGATATGGACCTCAGGTGTAAGTCCAATATCTCCATATTCTCCTTGGGTTCCGTCATACCCCCAATTCCAAAAAAGAATCTCAGGCTGAAAGGTTTTGACCCTCGTGAGAAAGTCTTCCTTAATAAGCCTTAAGTATTCCTCATCTTTGACCCTCTGAGGGACCTCAATATTGATGTTGCCCTTTTCCTCCCAAGAAGGATATCCACAAAAGCAAACATACAGGACATCTGGATCGGTCCCAAAGATCTCCCAAGTCCCATCGCCATGATGAGCATCCGTATCAATGATTGCGAATCTTCTTACCCCAGATCCTTTCCGAAGCTCTTGAATAGCAATAGCAGCTCCATTAAAGTAACATCCCCCACCGAAAAAATCAGGACCAGCATGATGGTCGCCGTATCCCGTGAAGACAAAAGCATTGTCAATCTCACCCCTCCATATCTTTTCAGCAGCTCTTACCGTACCAGATGCGGATAGGAGCGCCCCTTCAAAAACCCCTGTTCTTGTTACTTCCTCAATCATCTCAGATGAATGGACTTGAAGAAGGGCTTCATAAGAAACAGGATTCAGATCAAATGAAGAAGTAGGTTTTGAAGGATAGAAAGCATCGTAGAAGAAGACATTTTCCCTTTCGAGGATTCCCTCGAGTGCATTTGGAAAATCGCGAAGCCTATTACCCTCTTGATAATAAAAGAATATCCCCGTTCGCACGATCTTTTGTTATTTGTTTGACTTCCCTTATGATAAATCTTAAAGATTTATTATATTGACTGGAACGTGCCCCGTCCCGCCCCAGCGGGATAGGCGGGGTCAAGGGGCACAATATGAAACGAGATTACCTTACCGGGAAGCCCCGCCCTAAGGGCGGGGAGCTTCAATATCCACCTCTCGGTTCACCTAATTATAGAGGATTCATGTTAAGAATTCCAAATCTGGCTGCAAAAGAGAATCATCATCGATGACAGATCTTATCCTATTTAATGCGAATGTGATTACCATGAATCCAGCCTTTCCAAAAGGCGGACTTATAGCCGTCCAAGATGGCAAGATTCAACATGTGGCAAGCGGTGGTGGCTTCGAAGACCTAAGAAGTCCAAAAACAAAGGTGATCGATTGTCATGGCAAAACAGTTGTGCCGGGGTTTATTGACGCCCATATCCATTTTCATGGTTTCTCCGAAAGACTGACGACAATCGATCTGAGCCCTCGCAACAATGTCCGCTCTATCTCCGATATTAGAGACAAGATTAGTCAGATATCTAAAGAGTTACCATCAGGCACGTGGATAAGAGGCTCAGGGTACAATGAATTCTATCTTGCTGAAAAAAGACACCCCACACGATGGGATCTTGATGGGGCGACCTCCACTCATCCAATAAAATTAACGCATCGCTCAGGGCGTGCTCATGTCTTAAATAGTCTAGCTTTAAAACTTGTTAATATCTCAAAGGAAACAGGCGATCCAACAGATGGCCTTATCGATCGGGATATTGAGACCGGGGAACCAACGGGGTTACTCTATGGGATGGCTGATGATCTTGCCAAACTCATACCTCCAATTGACCATGATCAGATGGAACGAGGAGTTAAGCTTGCAAATACACAGCTATCTTCTTTGGGTATAACATCGATTCACGACGCCTCCCCTCGGAATAATCTTAGCCGCTGGAAAATGTTCCAGCGCTGGATAGAGAGTGGACTCCTAAGATCGAGGGTATGCATGGCCCTCGGTATGGAAGGTTATGAGGAATATCGAAAGCATCCCTTTCAGACTCGAATCGATGAAAATCGGCTCAGGGTTCAAGGTCTGAAGATTATTCTGCATGAAACCACCGGACGGCTCTATCCGACCCAAGAAGAATTGAATGAGATGGTTCTTGACATTCATCGATCGGAATTTCAGGCCGTTCTCCATGCCATTGAAGGCAAAACCATTGAGGCTGCCTGCAATGCGGTAGAGGTTGCATTAAGGAAATCTCCGAGATTCGATCACAGACACCGAATCGAACACTGTTCTGTTTGCACTCCTTCGTCAGCAAAGCGTTTAGCTTCCTTGGGAATCATGGTGGTTACCCAGCCTTCTTTCATTTACTATAATGGAGATCGGTATCTCAAGACCGTTCCAAAACCAAATCTGGAGCATTTATACCCCCTATCCACCCTCATAAAGAATGGAGTCGCGGTTGCTGGAAGTTCGGATTGTCCCGTGGTTCCGGCAAATCCAATCATGGGTGTTTATTCAGCTGTCTCTCGGAAGACCGAGGCCGGAGACTTCGTTTTACCTGATGAGCAGATCACTCCCTTGGAAGCCTTAAAGATGTATACGCAGGACGCGGCTAAGGCCACCTCCGAAGAGAGGGTCAAAGGATCGATTGAGCCTGGCAAACTGGCTGACCTGGTGGTTTTGAGTCGTGATCCAACAAAACTTCCAGCCAATGAAATAAAGGATATCGAGGTGGAAATGACGATCCTTGATGGAGAAGTGGTATGGGATAAAATGAGCTAAGTAATAATTCCCTTCTCAATATAAGAGGACAGTTCCCCTTCTGTGAAACCTAGTAATTCCGTATAGACATATCGATTGTCTTCACCCAACAAAGGAGCAGCTTTCCATTTGTCCCTTGAATTCTTTTTGAATTTGATAGGGGAGGCATCCGCAACGGTTTTCCCGAGAACTGGATGCTCTAATGGAACAAAAAAATCTCTTGCCATAAGGTGAGGATCATTTGCAAGGTCTTCCGCGTTCTGAACGACTCCTGCTGCAACGCCCCCTTGTTGAAGAAGATTCACCACTTCTTCCGGACTGTGTTGCAGCGTCCATTGTTCAAGGAACCTATCCAAATCTTCCTTATTCTCCTTTCGTTTTGACAAATGAGAGAACCTTTCCTCCCTCGTCCAATCAGGCCGACCTAAGATATTGCAGAGGCTTTCCCATTCACTCTCATTGAACACACCAATCACGCACCACCTATCTGCGCCCGAACATTGGTAACACCCGTAGGGAGCGGCTGAGACATTGTCTGAATGATTACCTTGAGGAGAAATATCTTTGTGATTTGCCGATGCATTCAAGAGAGCGGGGCCCAGCAATGTGCACATTGCTTCGTATTGCGATAAATCAATGCATTGCCCTTTTCCTGTTCGATCTCGGAATTCCAAGGCTGCCAAAATAGCTAATGCAGCATGAAGACCAGCCACTGGGTCTGCATAAGCATAACCCACCCCTAGCGGAGATTCTTGAGCAAAAGAAGTAAGATAGGTCAGTCCTGAAAGTGCCTGAAGCGCTGGCCCAAAAGCCACAAAATCTTTCCAGGGACCCGTTTGTCCCATGCCTGACATGCTTACCATAATGATATCGGGTCTCACTTCCTTCAGCCTCTCGTAATCCAGTCCCCAATTCGACATCACCCGGGTAGAAAAATTCTCAATGACCACATCACTTATTCTTGCCAATCTTAAGACAATCTCTTTTGCCTCAGGAGTACTCATATCCAGCGTAATGCTTCGCTTGTTCCGATTCCAATGACTGAAATATCCCGTCAGATTAGACTCAGCACCCCCGGCTGTTTTCTTCGACTGAACCTTAATCACCTCAGCTCCAAAGTCAGCAAGGATTCTTGTGGCATAGGGGCCCGCCAAAACCCATGTAAAGTCCAATATCCTCAATCCCTTAAGGATCCCTTGATTCATCAGCATCCTTCAGATGGCATGAATAGAAGAAAGCCTTTTTAACTCTTCTTCAGAAAGGCCCAATTCCCTCTGATAAATCTCCATGTTGTCTTCGCCAACGAGCGGCGCACGTTCCCACCGATCCAATGAACAACCATCGAACTTATAGGGAGCCCTAGGATACTGAATGAATGTTCCAATCTCCGGGTGACCCACCTCGACGAAAAATCCCCGCGATTTCAGCTGGGGACTCTCCAGAATTTTCTCTGGGGAACACACCGGTGCCCATGGAAATCGCATAAGCTGCCCTAACTCGAAAAGCTCATTCGCGGTGTGTCTTTTAGTCCATCTCTCTAATACTTCAACAATATGATCAAGGTGGTTTTGTCGAAATTCCTCCCTTTTATATTTTTCATCTTTTAAATCCTCAGCCATCCCTTCGCTATCCATCCACTCAACTAAAGTCTCCCATCGTTGGAACAGACTCATAAGAATGTGACCATCCTTACAAGGTAAAATACAAAAAGAATTATTCCAGTGAAGGCTTCCCTGTCTCTTAGGTATGGTCTTCTCATAAAAGTATTGGATCATGACATGTTCCAAGGTAGAAACCACAGCCTCTTGCAAGGAGATGTCGATATGTTCCCCCTCTCCGCTAAGATTTCGCTTCCTAAGGGCTAAGAGAATACCAATGGCAGCAAAGAGTGAAGCAGCATAGTAAGATTGCTCTCCAAAAGGTTTAAGAGGTGGAGTTGAGGGAGAACCGGAAACATACATCTGTCCGCCAAATGCTGAACTCACTATGTCACAAGACTTGTATTGGCTCCTGGGGCCCTCTTGCCCGAAACCAGTCACTGAAACCAAAATGAGTTTGGGGTTTGTTCTGCTCAATATCTCAAAGCTCAACCCACGGTCTTTAAGGTATCCTGGAGAAAAGCTCTCCACCACCACATCAACCCTGTCTACCAATCTGCGAAAGATCCTCTTGCCTTCACTGTGTTCTAAATTAAGGGTGATACCCAATTTGTTGGTATTATTATGGAGGAAAAACAGACTCCGTTCTGGGTGGGGAAAGTCTCCCAAGAACGGCCCTATTTTCCGGGAAACATCTCCACCAGGTCTTTCCACTTTGATGACGCTTGCCCCCATATCCGCCAAAAGCTTGGTGCAAAAGCTCGCCTTTTCATCTGCCAAATCCAGTATTCGTATTCCTTCCAGAAGGTTCATGTTTGGGTCTCTAGTTTTCATCATTGCCCCCCTCACCCTCCCCTCTCCCCGCTGGGGAGAGGGATGGGGTGAGGGGTAATTCTCTTGAACGTAACGAGATTTAATGCGTTTGTATTAGTACTGATGTGGGTCCACTTCAATCACTTAAGCCATTTTCTTAACAATTTCTTGAAACCCATCAACCAGTCTTTGAATCACTGTGGCTGCAGGGAGTATCTCCTTGATCAATCCGGCAGAGGATCCACAGTAGGCTTCTCCATTTACCAGGTCACCTTCTATCTGACCTTTTCTCGCACGACTGGTGCCCAGAAAATCTCTGATGGCATCAGCCGAAGCTCCCGACGCCTCCAATTCTAACAATCGCCTTGTGAGTTCCGTCTTAAGGCTTCTTGTAGGTAACAGCTTCCGGCAAGTGATGACCGTATCCGTGTCTTTTGCATCTATAATGGCCTGTTTATAATTTGGGTTTGCAATATTCTCCTCAACTGCCACAAAGCGGGTACCTAACTGCACACCCTCAGCCCCAAGCGCAAAGGCCGCTACAACCCCTCTTGCATCGACAATCCCACCTGCTGCAATGATGGGAATAGAGACAACATCAGCAACTTGAGGGATCAAAGAGAAAAGAGGTATTTCGTCAAACCCCACATAAGCCGCTGCCTCAACGCCTTCAACAATGAGGGCATCCGCTTTACAGGACTCTGCCTTCTGAGCCTGTCTTACTGAACTGACAACATGGAGGACCTTCATCCCTTGCTGATGCAACAGTTCAGTAAAGGTATCGGGATTTCCTCCCGATGTAATGGCAATCGAAACCTCTTTTTCAAGGATCACATCCATAAAAATCCCACTCTGTTTGAGATACAGGGGGATGTTCACTGCAAAGGGTTTTTGCGTTAGATCCCTGACTTCGGTTATCTGGAATCTTAGATTTCTTAAAGCATCTCCGTTTTTCTCCATTCCTGCAAAAGGGCTGAGGACACCCAGGCCTCCAGCATTCGAAACGGCTGCAGCAAGCTCAGCCGTGGAAAGCCAAAGCATGCTTCCTTGAATAATGGGATACTCGATTTGCAGAAGATCACAAACCCGCGTTCTTTTCATCAATGAACCTCGATCCCTTCTACGAAAATGCTGCAGAATGCCCCGCCCTTTGGGCGGGGGTGAATGCAACGATTTCAAAAACCCGATAGGCCGGACATTCTTGTCCGGCAACCGCATTTTCGCCGAGACTGGAAAGTCTCGGCTATCCGTGAAGCCTCGCCCTTTGGGCGGGGAGCTTCACTGTTTGATGGTTCTGTCTTCCTTTCTCGTCCCGAGCTTGTCCATCAAAATAGCTTTATTTAAGTGCGCCTTCTCATATTGAAGATTTAGTTTGATGGCCATCTCATAGTTGCTCAATGCTTTAGCGAATTCCCCTTTTTCGAAACATTCGTTACCCAAGCTATGGTAGATATCAGCCACCAATTCCTTGTCTCCCCACTTCGTTCTTGATGAATTCTTCAGATGTCCTTTATAACCGAACCCGTTGGGCAGAATATTTTCAACATCGATCGTTGATGTGTCAGTTTGAAGAAGAGTCAGTACATGAGGACCCATTCCAAAAGCATTCTCAAGATAGAGTGCGTCTGCATGGATGCTCATCTTCTTAAGTAGACATTGATAAAGGAGTGTTAGACCCAGGCAGTTTCCGACAGTCCGGCTATCCTTACTCAGCTCGGCATCGATGACGTCGGTTAATCTGAAATGACCTTGAGGTTTGTACCGGCCTGGTTTTCTTTCCCATAGCCAGTGGAAGAGAGTTCTCGCCGTTTCCACGGGTTCCTGAAGGGGTTTCGTCTGACCGATGAATTGCTTCGTTAATTGGTCAAGCTTCCCTCTATACTCAACGAACCGATCATTATCCTTGAGGCCCGAAGCGAGCAGTGATTCTTTTTCGAGATTGAACAACATATGTTGAGTGATCGCTTATAGATTCATTGTGCTTTACAATGGAGCCCCACGGACAAGCCCGTGGTCCCCCAAATACACACCCACCACCGCCAAGGCTTCGGTGGGTCATCCGCCGATAAGCGAAATCCGCCGAAGCACCGTAGATCCATCGCTGAAAGGCTTTTTATCATGGGTCATACATTCCTCCACGGTCAAGGCCACGGTCTCCTGCGTAGGCGGACGAAAAAACCATCTGTCATTTGTTCAAGAAATCTGAAATCACCCTTTTGAATACCACTGGATTCTCCTGGGCCGGCATGTGTGTCGCTTGAGGGATTTCCACCCATTCTGCCTTAGGAATGATAACGCTCATCTGTTGGGCATCTTCCCGGGACAGAAAAGGACTTTCTTCCCCTCGAACGATTAGCGTGGGACAGGTCACATTTTTCATGAAAGGCCGAAGGTCCTCCGTGATGCACCCCATCTGATCAGAATGGAAGCCCATTCTGGCGTCGTATTTTGGAACAAATGGTCCACCCAACATCTCTTCCTTGTAGCCGTGGGATGCCAAATCGTGGCAACTTTCAATTGATACGGAGGGATAAAGCTTCTGGATAGCTTGTGCGATTTCATCCAAGGAACTGGCCTGAAGTGGAAGATGAAAGAGATCGTGTTTTAGCCTCTCAGAAGCCTTTACACTGTCGGCTGGACGGGCATCAACGAGAATCAGTCTCTCCACGTTTTGAGGGTGGCATGCCGTGTAAAATAAGGCGTTTCTGCCTCCCATAGAGTGACCCACAAGAATCAAATCCCTCAACTCCAAAACTTCGATGAAATTAGCGATATCTGAGAAATGATCGTCCAGTGAATAAGCCTCTTCTTCTGACCACTGGCTATCTCCATGTCCCCGTTGGTCCAGAGCGATGATATGATATCGATCCCGAAAACCTGAGGCAAACTCGTCCCATGCATGAGCGTGGGCCATGAAACCATGAAGCAGCAACATTGGCTGCTTCCCATTCTTTCCCCAATCCAGATAATGGAGACGCAGGTCCTTCCTATCCAGGTATTTATCTTTTGGCATCATCTTCGCCGTTCACACATCAAATTTATAATCCGGATGATCCATCCCGCAACATTCTCAAACAACCATACTTTCGGATTCCTTAGATTCTTACGCTAAAAATCTGCGATTTCCCTGCCAACATATTCAATTCAGTCCCCCTCACCCCTTCCCTCTCCCCGCTAAGACTGTGTCGCAATATGAAAAAACCGATTTTTCGGAAACGGGGGAGAGGCGGTCGAGTGGAAAAGATTTAGAGCGGCAACCTTTAGCCGTTCGGATTCAAGCCTACCAGGGGCATGAAAACGTTCGATTCTATACAATCGCCGATTTCCCATAATCTAAAAAATCCGCATTCTAAAGCTTTGGAACCCGACTGCCTCTCCACTCCGCTTGCGATGACGACACAGTCCACGGGGAGAGGGGGAAGGTGAGAGGAAATTTCAAATATTTTTCCTTAGGAATTCAATAAGTAAATTCTCTTCTGTTGCCGCATTTCCTTTCGAATGACTCCTTTTTCCTCAAGGTATTTCAGGTGGGAAATCGCCTCCCCGGTGGCAAACCATTTTTGCGAAACAGGAAATAGATCCCAAGAATCATACGTAATATCCCAAGTCATCCGGGAC
>Ga0105101_10000704_pt1 | contig 14094 bp, 10 predicted proteins | sample PPLLak21cMay2015_2_FD_87037 | JGI IMG/M metagenome (GOLD analysis project Ga0105101, IMG submission 87037) | Freshwater sediment microbial communities from Prairie Pothole Lake near Jamestown, North Dakota, USA - PPLs Lake P8 Core (1) Depth... | ecosystem: Environmental > Aquatic > Freshwater >... | reverse complement strand
CTTCTGCACTGCGCTCAGCAGGCCTCGCGACCTCCTCAGTCCCAACTCCGGACAACAGTGCAGACCTCCCGAGGTAAGCTTGACCGCCTTCCCCACACACCCGCCAGATCTACCGTCCCGCCTCTTGATGGCTATGGACTTCGCGGTCATACGCCCGCTCGTCCCGGCACTAGGCCTCATATCTGGTTTCTGTTCGTCAGGTCGTGGGTTTGCTCCGCGCTTCCTTCAGACCCCACCTCGCGGTGACGCCCTTGCGCTTCGCTAATCCTTTGCCGCCATCAGGCTGGATAGAGGACTTGCACCTCCAAGCTGTCAAACATGCTCGGCACACGTAACAATCCCCCGGCAGAGCCCTGACCTTTACCCATAAGTCTGTCCGCTGGACACCGTCGGGGGTGGACGCGCAAACATGGCGGCGAAGACTTCATACATCGCGGTGATGTCGTCGAGGCGCTGCAGGCCCAGCCACAAGGTCTGGGTGCCCGGTTCGCCATCGCATTTGCGCCCGAGGAAACCGCCCAAGCCGGCTACCAGCCGGGTGGCCTCGCGCAGGCTGGGCGGCTGCGCGGGCACGTGGGGATTGCGGTTGACAAAGGTCAGTAGCGCTTTCCACTCGCTTTCGCTGAAGTACACGGTGCAGGGCACATCGGGGTGCTCGCGGCCTAGCTTGCTCAGATGCAGAATTCTCCAGGCCACCACCATGTCGATGGCCAGACAGGCTTCGATGCGATCGGCATGGCCCAGTTGCCGGGTTTCGATCTGGCAGCCGCTTTTGAGCGTGCGGTGATACACCTCGATGCCCCAGCGCTGGGTGTACCAGGCGAGCTTCTCGACCGCCGCAGCCAAGCTGTCGACCTCGCAAGTGGTCAGCAGCATCCACTCCAGCGCGCTGGCCTTGGCCGGGGCCTCGAGCTCGCGGGCCCATACCGCCCACAGCTTGACCGGTTTGAGCCTGGCCTTTTGCTTGGGCGCCTCGAGCTCGACGCAGGCATGGGAGATGGCCATCTTGGCCACACGCGCGGGCCGATTGTGTCGGCGCGGCAGCTGCAGCTGCTGGAACCCGGCGATGGGGCAAGCGCGCAAGTGCTCCCAGAGCTTGCCCTGCTCCTGGGCGAGCGTGCGGTTCTGCTCGGCGCGGATGAGCAACATGGGTGCATGCGGCAGGCCGCGCGCGTGATCGAACAGCTCGAAGATATCGGCCTCGCGATCGCCCACGCTGACCACCGTGCTCTGCGGCAGGCGCGCTTGCAGGGCGGCGGCCGCCTGCACGCTTTTGGCCCATTTGTAGCTCTCCTTGGCTACGAAGGGCAGCCGCTTGCGCTGGTGCTTCTTGCCAAAGTCCTCGGCCTCGCGCGCCCAGCACTGCACATCGATCAGCCCAAGGGGCAGCCCGGTGACGCTGAAGGCCATCGTGTCATGCACCATGAGCCCAAACCAAGCATCCGCACGCGAGCCAATCGGCCCCAGGTTCTCGATCGCGGGCTGGGCATCGTAGTTCAGGCTGGTGGTGTCCTGCACCGCCAGCACCACGCGCTCGCGCCCGGCGCGCTCGGCGCTGGCTTGGTAGTGCGACTGCAAGATGGCATCCATGCCGGTGTGCGGGTGATCGAAGAAGCGGTAGGCCGCCTTGGTCTTGGCGCGCGTGCCGCAGGCTTGCGGAATCTGCGCCCGCGGCTGAGCGTAGAAATCACGCGTGAGCGCAATGAGCCGGGCCTCGAGCCGCGCATCGCCCAGCCGCGCTCGCCCCAGTTCCTGCTGCGCCCAGTCCTCCCCGCCCGCGCCCTGCGCCGCGCTCGCAGCCACGGCCTGCAGCGCAGCCGGTTCGGCACACAAGCGCGCACGCCAATCCGGCTGCAAAGGATACAGGTACACGTCCTTCGGCGGCACCTTGCAGCGGCGTGTGCGATCTTGCCGGCCCCGCCCGCTGGTGTGCCCCACGTGCATCCAGTTGGCCGCCCGGTAACAGGTGCCCTTGAAGCGCGTGCGCTCCACGAAGCTCTCCAGCAGCAGCGGCCGGTAGCCGTAGCGCGCCTGCCAGTCCAGCGGCAGGCGCCTGACACACAAGCCCAGCACGTGGGAGGCCAGATGCGCCACCTCGATGCCCGGCACGATCAGAAAGCGGCTGTTGGCCACCACCGAGCCCAAGTTGTGCGCGCGCGCAGCTTCGCTCCAGCCAATGTAGCGATCGCGCGCCCCCACCCGCCAGGCGCTGGCGCTGAAAGCCAGCGCCGCCACGATCCCGTGGTGCTCACTGCGCACCAGGTAGCGCAACTGCGCCCCGCACAACGGCCCCGCCCCCAGGTAATGGTGCGCCTGCAACAGCGCCTTCCACACGCGCGCTGCCGCGCTGCCGCGGCTGCCCACCAGCACCAGATCGATGCACCCCAGCTGAGCCAGTTGCCCCTTCAGCGGGACGCTCACCCCGCTCAGCAGTTCGTGCTGGCAGCTTGGCGCGCGCGCACCCACGACCGCTGCAGCGGGCTGGGGCAGCTGCAGTGCTCCCGCGCGCGCCAACTTGCCCAGCGCCACGCGGCAACTCATCTGCTTGAGCCGGCCATCGGCGCCGCGCCAGTCCAGCCACTCGCACACCTGCCGCGACAAGGCCCGGCGCGACAGCTGGGGCTGCGCGCCCGCCAGATCGTTGATCCGCTCGAGCAGCTGCGGGGTAAACTCCTGCCCACACACCACCATCACTCGAGAGTAATGGAACATGACGGCGGTGTCCAGCCCCCGACTTATGGGACATGATCAGCCCTCAGCCAGGGGCCCAGCGGCGCGAACGCGCCGCTCGCCTTTGCGCCTCACGCCTCACGCCTCACACCTCACGCCTTCTATGAAATACTTCGACGACCTGGAAACGCGAGACCCCGAAGTGCGCGAGCGCGCGCTGTTCAAAGCGCTCGAGGAACAGCTCCTCAATGCAAAGAAGAACGCGCCGTACTTCGCGGAACTGCTCGAGGAGGTGCAGCCGCATCAGGTCAAAGACCGGGCGGCGCTGGCGAAGCTGCCGGTCACGCGCAAATCAGACCTGATCCAGCTGCAGAAGGGACGGCGCCCCTTCGCAGGAATGACAGCCATCCCGGTCGGCCAGCTCGGCCGCATCTTCGCTTCGCCCGGACCGATCTACGACCCGCAGGCGGACAAGCGCGATTACTGGGGCATCGCCCGCGCGCTGTATGCGGCGGGGTTCCGCGAAGGCGAGCTGGTGCACAACACGTTCTCGTACCATTTCACCCCGGCCGGATTCATGTTCGACCTGGCTGCACAAGCGCTCGGCTGTCCGGTTTTTCCTGCCGGCGTGGGTCAGACCGAGCTGCAGGTGCAGACCATCGCCGACCTCAAACCCACGTGCTACGCCGGCACGCCGTCCTTCCTGCGGATTTTGTTGGAGAAAGCCGACGAGATGAAGGTCGACATCTCCAGTCTGCGCAAGGCCTCCGTGAGCGGCGAAGCATTTCTTCCGCCCGTGCGCCAGTTGCTCGCAGAGCGTGGCATCGACGGATTCCAGTCGTACGGCACCGCCGATCTGGGACTGGTCGCCTATGAAACCGAGGCGCGCGAGGGCATGGTGGTCGACGAGGGCGTCATCCTGGAGATCGTGCGCCCAGGCACCGGCGACCCTGTCAGCGAAGGTGAGGTCGGGGAAGTGGTTGTGACCACCCTCACGCCGGAGTATCCGCTGATCCGCTTCGGCACGGGCGACCTCTCCGCCCTTCTCCCCGGGCGCAGCCCCTGCAGCCGCACCAACCTGCGCATCAAAGGCTGGATGGGACGCGCCGACCAGACCACCAAGGTCAAGGGCATGTTCGTGCATCCGTCCCAGGTCGACACGGTGGTTAAGCGACACGCGGAAATCCTCCGCGCGCGCCTGACCGTCAGCCACGATGCCGACAAGAACGATGTGATGACCCTGCAGTGCGAGGTGGCCGAACCCGCACCGGACAGCTTCGCGCAGGCAGTGGAAGAGACCCTGCGCGAGGCCACCAAGCTGCGCGGTCATGTCGTGCTGAAGCCGCAGGGGACCCTGCCCAATGACGGCAAGGTCATCGAGGATGTGCGCAAGTACGACTAGGGCAAACACAGGCGAACACCTCAACGCAAAGGCGCAGAGCGCAAAGGAAAACCGAAACCAGTCCTGATTCGGCTCCAGACCGAAATGCCCTGCAAGACTCGGGCATAAGCGCTACTCGCTTGGGCCAAGCCGTCGGGTCCTCTTGGAGCAAACATCACGGTTCATACGCAAGACTTTCCTTGCGCCCTTTGCGTTCTTTGCGCCTTTGCGTTGAGGTTTTCCGAGCCACCATTGTGGAGCGCGCATGTCTACCCAGATCAGCAGACACCCCGTCCCGAACCTCGACGATTTGTCGCAGGACATCAAGGACAAGATTCTGCAGGTGCAGGAGAAGGCCGGTTTCGTGCCCAACGTGTTCCTCGCCCTGGCCCACCGGCCGGACGAGTTTCGCGCGTTCTTCGCCTATCACGACGCGTTGATGCTGCGCGAGGCCTCTGGGCTCACTAAGGCCGAGCGGGAGATGATCGTGGTCGCCACGAGTGGCGTGAACCACTGCCTCTATTGTGTGGTGGCGCACGGCGCGATATTGCGCATCTACGCGAAGAACCCGCAGATCGCGGACCAGGTGGCCGTCGACCACCGCAAGGCGGACATCACGCCTCGGCAGAAGGCGATGCTGGACTTCGCAGTCAAGCTCGCGCGCACGCCCGAGGCGCTGACCGAACCCGACTACCAGAGCCTGCGCGACCACGAGTTCAGCGAGGAGGACATCTGGGACGTCGGCGGAATCACCGCCTTCTTTGCCTTGTCCAACCGGATGGCGCACCTCATCGCCATGCGCCCGAACGACGAGTTCTACCTGCTCGGCCGCGTGCCGCCGGCGAAGAGGTAAGACCTACTGCCTACCGCTCACCACGAAGACACGAAGAAAAACAAAAGGGAAGATACACCGCGATCGCAAGCAGTCAGGGGCTGGTCCGGTAACCAGTCCTGATTGCTCCCGCTGGAGCCAAGGGCTCCGATGCCGCGCTGTTATCGCAAGGTTTCTTCTGCTGTTCTTCGTGTCTTCGTGTCTTCGTGGTGAGCGGTAGGGGTTAGGAGTTCGACGCAGCCGCGAGCGAAGCGCGTTCGCGGTATACTTTTGCCGAATTCTGCTTGCATCACAAATGCATAGCAGCAAGTCGAACCTCACAAGGGACCACCATGCAAATGGCTGCTCTGCCGGATATCGATCCACAAGAAACCGAGGAATGGCTCGAGGCGCTGGACGGCGTGCTCGAAGTGGAGGGGCCGCAGCGCGCCCACTACATTCTCGAGAAGCTGATCGAGAAGGCGCGCCGCTCCGGGGCCTATCTGCCCTACAACGCCACCACGGCGTACATCAACACGATCCCGCCCGGCCAGGAGGAACCGTCCCCGGGCGACCATGAGCTCGAGCACCGCATCCGTTCCTACGTTCGCTGGAACGCGATGGCGATGGTGGTGCGCGCCAACAAGGTGTCCTCAGAGCTGGGTGGCCATATCGCGAGCTTCGCCTCCGCCGCGACGCTCTACGATGTCGGCTTCAACCATTTCTGGCACGCGCCGAGCGAAAGCCACGGCGGCGATCTGGTCTTCTTCCAGGGTCACTCGTCTCCAGGCGTCTACGCGCGCGCTTACCTGGAAGGCCGCATCACCGAAGAGCAGCTGGACAACTTCCGCCAGGAGGTGGATGGCGAGGGTCTGCCCTCGTACCCGCATCCCTGGTTGATGCCGAACTTCTGGCAGTTCCCGACGGTGTCCATGGGGCTGGGGCCGATCATGGCCATCTACCAGGCGCGCTTCATGAAGTACCTGAAGGACCGCGGCCTGCTGGACACCGATGACCGCAAGGTATGGGCCTTCATGGGCGACGGAGAGATGGACGAGCCGGAGTCGCTCGGCGCCATCTCACTGGCCTCGCGCGAGAAGCTCGACAACCTGGTTTTCGTGGTCAACTGCAACCTGCAGCGGCTCGACGGCCCGGTGCGTGGCAACGGCAAGATCATCCAGGAGCTGGAGGCGGACTTCCGCGGCGCAGGATGGAACGTCCTCAAGGTGATCTGGGGGTCCTACTGGGACTCCCTGATCGCGCGCGACACGGCCGGGCTGCTGCTCAAGCGCATGGAGGAGGCGGTCGACGGCGAGTATCAGGTGTTCAAGTCCAAGGACGGCGCATACGTCCGCAAGCACTTCTTCGGCAAGTACAAGGAGCTGCTGGCCATGGTCGCGAACATGTCCGACGACGACATCTGGCGACTCAATCGCGGCGGCCACGATCCGCACAAGATCTACGCCGCCTACGCGGCCGCCGTGAAGCACAAAGGCCAGCCCACCGTGATCCTGGCCAAGACCATCAAGGGCTATGGAATGGGCGAGGCTGGTGAAGGACAAATGATCACCCATCAGCAGAAGAAGATGGGCACCACGTCCATCAAGGCCTTCCGCGACCGCTTCAACATTCCCATCCCGGACGACAAGCTCGAGGAGGTGCCGTTCTACAAGCCGGCGGACGACAGCGCGGAGATGAAGTACTTCCGCGAGCGCATCGCAGCGATGGGCGGCTCCATCCCGCAGCGGCGGCAGAAGGCCGCACCGCTGGAAGTTCCCGAGCTGTCCGCCTTTCAGGCCCTGCTCGAGGCGAGCGGTGAGCGCGAGCTGTCCACCACCATGGCCTTCGTGCGGATCCTGAACATCCTGGTGCGGGACAAGACTCTCGGCAAGCTCGTGGTGCCGATCGTGCCCGACGAGTCGCGCACGTTCGGCATGGAGGGCATGTTCCGACAGCTCGGCATCTACTCCTCCGTGGGGCAGCTGTATCGGCCGGAGGACGCCGACCAGCTCATGTATTACAAGGAGGACAAGAGCGGGCAGATCCTGCAGGAGGGGATCAACGAAGCCGGCGCGATGTCGTCGTGGATCGCGGCGGCCACCTCATATAGCACGCACGGGATCTCCATGATCCCCTTCTACAGCTTCTACTCCATGTTCGGCTTCCAGCGGGTGGGCGATCTGGCCTGGGCCGCGGGCGACAGCCGCGCCCGCGGCTTCCTGCTGGGCGGCACGGCGGGCCGCACAACGTTGAACGGCGAGGGCCTGCAGCATGAGGATGGGCACAGCCATCTGCTGTCCTCCACCATTCCCAACTGCGTGTCCTACGACCCGACCTTCGCCTATGAGCTGGCGGTGATCATCCAGGACGGTCTGCGCCGGATGGTGAAGGACCAGGAGGACGTGTTCTACTACATCACCGTAATGAACGAGAACTACACGCACCCGGCCATGCCGGAGGGTGCTCGCGAAGGGATTCTGAAGGGGATGTACCTGTTGCGGGAAGGGACCGGCGACAGCCGCGGGGCGACGGTGCAACTGCTCGGGAGCGGGACGATTCTGCGGGAAGTCATCGCTGCTGCGGACCTGCTCGAGCAGGACTGGGGTGTGGTCGCCGACGTGTGGAGCTGCCCGAGCTTCACCGAGCTGCGCCGGGAAGGCATGGAGACGGAACGCTGGAACCTGCTGCATCCGGAGGAGCCGCAGCGCAAGCCTTACGTCGAGCAATGCCTGGAGGGGCGCGCCGGCCCGGCGGTGGCAGCGACCGATTACATGCGCACTTTTGCGGATCAGATCCGGCCCTTCGTGAAGCGCACCTTCAAGGTGCTCGGGACCGACGGTTTCGGGCGATCCGACTTCCGCAAGCAGCTGCGCAAGTTCTTCGAGGTAGACCGGCACTACGTCGCCGTCGCCGCGCTGAAGGCACTCGCCGAGGACGGCCGCGTGCCCGCCTCGAAAGTGACGGACGCGATCCGCAAGTACGGCATCGATACCAACAAGCCTTGCCCGTGGCTCGTCTAGCACGGCAGCGATAACGACGCGGAGAGAACCTTGGGAGCGATCAAGGAGGTGGTGGTACCCGACATCGGCGACTTCAACGATGTGCCGATCATCGAGGTCATGGTCAAGCCGGGCGATGCGGTCAAGCCGGAGGACTCCCTGATCACGCTGGAGAGCGACAAGGCCACCATGGAGGTGCCGGCGCCGTTCGGTGGTGTGGTCAAGGAGATCAAGGTCAAGCTCGGCGACAAGGTCTCCCAGGGTTCGCTTATTCTGACTCTGGAGGCTGCGGGAGAAGTCGCCGCGGCACCCGCAGCCAGGACCGAGACTGCCCCGCCACCGGCCCCGCCCGCGCAACCGCAGACCGCACCAGCGCCTGCAGCTGCCCCGGCACCTGCGCCCGCGCCAGTCCCTGCATCGCCCGCCTCGGCAGCCGCCCCCGTGCCGGTCGACGAAGCGGGCTTTGCGCGGGCACACGCCAGTCCAGCAGTGCGACGCTTCGCTCGAGAGCTGGGGGTAGATCTCGGACGCGTGAGGGGCACGGGCCCGAAGGAGCGCATCCTCAAGGAGGATCTCCAGTCGTTCGTCAAGCAGGCGCTATCCAGGCCGGCGGCCGCTGCGGGGCCTGGCCTGGGGCTGGCACTGCCGGCCATGCCTAGCGTGGATTTCGCGAAGTTCGGGCCCATCGAGGCCAAGCCGCTGTCGCGCATCCAGAAGATCTCCGGCGCCAATCTCCACCGCAACTGGGTCGGCATTCCGCACGTCACGCAGCAGGACGAGGCCGACATCACCGAAATGGAGGCGTTTCGCAAGCAGCTCTCCGAGGAGGCGCAGAAGCAAGGGGTGCGGCTCACACCGCTCGCGTTCATGATCAAGGCCTGCGTGGTGGCACTGCAGCGATTCCCCACCTTTAATGCGTCCCTGGCTTCCGACGGCGAGAGCCTGATCCTGAAGCGCTACTATCACATCGGCGTCGCCGTGGATACGCCGAACGGGCTGGTGGTGCCAGTGATCCGCGATGCCGACAAGAAGGGCGTGCTGGCTCTGGCCAAGGAGTTGGGCGAGGTGAGCGCGCGCATGCGCGATGGCAAGATCTCGCCCGCCGATATGCAGGGAGGGACCTTCTCCATCTCCAGCCTCGGCGGCATCGGCGGCACCCACTTCACCCCGATCATCAACGCGCCGGAAGTGGCGATCCTGGGCGTGTCGCGCTCGAGCATGAAGCCGGTGTGGAAGGACGGCCAGTTCGTCCCGCGGCTGATGCTCCCGATTTCCCTGTCGTACGATCACCGTGTGATCGACGGAGCGGAGGGCGCCCGTTTCATCACCTATCTCAACAGCGTCCTCGCCGACATACGTCGGCTGATCTTGTGAGGCGTGAGGCCGGGCGGGTGAGGCGTGAGGCGAGAGGCGTGAGGCGGACGGACGGTGCGACACGCCATGCTGCTCCACCTGCGCCGGCTCCGATGCAGGACCGAGGGACGGCGCGCTATCACGCGCGCTAGAACTACGTGGCAAAACGCACTCAACCGGGACCGAGCACCGACGGCTCGCCCCACGCCTCACGCCTAACGCCTCACGCTTCACCCCACTCGCCTCACAGCTCACGCCTCACGCCTCACCCCGTAGGTGTCTTCGGCGGTACCTTCGATCCGATCCACTACGGCCATCTGCGGCTGGCCGAGGAGCTAGCCGACCGCCTGGCGCTCCGGGAAGTCCGTATCGTTCCGGCACGGGTCCCGCCGCATCGGGGCACACCCCGGGTTACCAGCGCACACCGGCTGGAGATGGCGCGCCTCGCCTGCGCCGGGAATCCGCGCTTCCGGGTGGACGACCGGGAATGCCGCAGGGAGGGCGCCAGCTATACGGTGGACAGCCTTCTCGAGCTGCGCGGGGAATTGGGAAACGAGATCCCGCTCTGCCTGCTGATGGGCGTGGATGCTTACCTGGCGCTGACCACCTGGTCCCGCTGGGAGCGGCTGTTCGAGCTCGCCCATCTGGTGATCGCGCACCGACCCGGATTCGAGCTGGACACCGGGGACCTGCCGGCGGCCCTGGCTGAGCAGACCTCGGCGCGCCTGCTGCGCGAGCCGCCGCTGCTGCAGGCTCGCCCGGCCGGCGGCGTGCTGGCAGTGGACATCCCACCGCTGGATATCTCCGGGACGGCCATCCGTGCTGCACTGCGCGAGGGCCGCAGCGCCCGCTATTTGCTTCCGGACTCTGTTCTCGATTATATTGGCCAGAACCATCTCTACAAGGGATTCGATGCAGGTTGAAGAGCTGAAGAACGCCGTCGTGGCCGCACTGGAAGAGATCAAGGCCCGCGACATCGTGGCGCTGGATGTGAGGAAGCTCACCTCACTGTTCGATTACATGATCGTTGCGAGCGCCGAGTCGACCCGGCAGACGAAGGCTCTGGCGCGCAACGTACACGACAAGATCAAAGCCGCCGGCGGCAGCGTGATCGGCATCGAGGGTGAGCAGACCGGCGAATGGGTGCTGGTGGATCTCGGTGACATCGTGGTCCACATCATGCAACCGGCCGTACGCGACTACTACAACCTGGAACAGCTGTGGGGCGGCGAGGGCTCGCGGCGCGTCGTGCCTTTGCGACGGCCCGCGGAGCACCGGGCGTCCGAGCCCGGCGCGGAGGCCCACAGCTGAGCGAGAACGGGCAAGGCCGCATCGGGCGACCTGTCCCGGCATGAAGCTGCTCATCCTGGCGCCGGGGCACAAGGTGCCCGCCTGGGTGAGCATGGGATTCGAGGACTATGCGCGGCGCATGCCGCGTGACACCCCGCTGCAACTGGTCGAGATCCGCCCGGAGCCGCGTGGTGCTGGCGCGACCACGCCCGCGCAGATCGACCGCATCCTGAAGCTCGAGGCGCAGCGGCTGCGTTCGGCGCTGCCTGCCGGCGCAACCTGCGTCGCGCTCGACGAGCAGGGTCGGACGGTCAGCACCGCTGAGCTTGCGCGGCTGCTGGAGGGATGGCGGCGCGAGGGCAACGACGTGGCCTTCTTGATCGGTAGTGCCGACGGCCTCGATGTGCAGCTCAAAAAATCGGCCCGGCTTATGCTTTCACTGTCCGCCATGACTTTGCCCCACCAGCTCGTGCGCGTGCTGCTTGCCGAGCAGCTCTATCGTGCTGCGTCCCTGCTGCAGGGACATCCTTACCATCGCGCCTGATGCTCCCCGCCAGCCGTCACGTCTACCTGGCGTCGCGCAGCGCGCGCCGTCGCGAGCTGCTCAAGCAGATCGGGGTCAGCTTCGAGATCCTGCTGCTGCGCGAGGGACAGGGGCGGCCCGCGGATTTCAACGAGACTCCGCTGCCCGGCGAGGCCGCGGTCGACTATGTACAGCGCGTGGCCACAGCGAAGGTCGAGGCGGGCTGGACGCGTCTGTCGCAGCGGCGCCTGATGCGCTCCTTCCCAGTGCTGTCCGCCGATACGACGGTCGCAGTCGAGGGCGAGATCCTCGGCAAGCCCGCCGACCGGGAGCAGGCAATCGCCTTCTTGAGACGGTTGTCGGGCAAAGCCCATCAGGTGCACACGGCAGTGGCGGTCAAGTTTGACCAGCGGACCGAGGTAGCGGTCTCGAGCACCACCGTGGAGCTCCGCGAGCTCACCGACAGCGAGATCCGCCAGTACGTCGCCGGCGGCGAGCCACTGGACAAGGCCGGCGGGTATGCCATCCAGGGCCGTGGGGCGGTGTTCATCCGCTCCATCAGCGGAAGCTACACCGGCGTGATGGGGCTTCCTTTGTTCGAGACCAGCCAGCTGCTCGCACGCTTCGGTCACGCCACGGTCTGAGCGCCGCGCGTGGAAGAGGAGATCCTGATCAACGTCACCCCCCAGGAGACCCGGGTGGCGGTGATCCAGCAAGGCGTCGCCCAGGAGCTCCATGTGGAGCGCCTGAGCGGCCGGGGGCTGGTGGGGAACATCTACCTCGGGGTGGTCAGCCGCGTCCTGCCCGGCATGCAATCGGCCTTTATTCACATCGGGCTGGACCGCGCCGCCTTCCTCCATGTGGCGGACATCTGGGAGCATCGCCAGCCCGGGCAGGAGCCCAAGCCGATCGAGAAGCTCCTGCACGAGGGCGGACGGCTGCTGGTGCAGGTGATCAAAGATCCCATTGGCAGCAAGGGCGCGCGCCTGTCCACCCAGGTCAGCGTCGCCGGTCGGCTGCTCGTCTACCTGCCGCAGGAGTGCCACATCGGCATCTCGCAGCGCATCGAGGACGAAGCCGAGCGCGCGCAGCTGCGCGAGCGATTGCAGCAGTTGCTCCCGGAGGGCGAGACCGGCGGCTTCATCATCCGCACGATGGCGGAGACGGCCACCGATCGCGAGCTCACGTCGGACATCGAGTACCTGCGGCGAATCTGGGCGGGGATCCAGGAGAAGGCCAAGACGGTTGCCGCACCTGCGCTCCTATACCAGGACCTCAACCTGAGCCACCGCGTGCTGCGCGACGTCGCCAATGACGAGACTGCCCGCATCCTGGTCGACTCTCGCGAGAACTACGTCAAGCTGCAGGCATTCGCCGGGGAGTACACGCTCAACTTCGTCGACCGGATCCACCACTACAGCGGGGACCGACCGCTGTTCGACCTCTACGGCATCGAGGAAGAGATCGAGCGAGCCCTGGCACGCCGCGTGCCGCTCAAGTCCGGCGGCTATCTGATCATCGACCAGACCGAGGCGCTCACCACTGTAGACGTCAACACCGGCGGCTACGTCGGCGGGCGCAACTTCGACGACACGATCTTCAAGACCAATCTCGAGGCTGCGCACGTCATTGCGCGCCAGTTGCGCCTGCGCAACCTGGGCGGCATCATCATCGTCGACTTCATCGACATGGAGAATCAGGCGCACCGCGACGCGGTGCTCACCGAGCTGAAGAAGGCGCTCTCCCTGGACCGTACGCGCGTCACGGTCAATGGCTTCACCACCCTGGGCCTGGTGGAGATGACGCGCAAGCGTACGCGCGAGAGCCTGGCCCATACGCTCTGCGAGCCCTGTCCCACCTGTCAGGGGCGCGGGGAAGTGAAGACGGCGCAAACGGTTTGTTACGAGATCCTGCGTGAGGTCGTGCGCGAGGCGCGTCAGTACGATGCCAGGGAGTTTCGCATCCTCGCGCACCAGAAGGTCATCGACCTCTTCCTCGACGAGGAGTCGCAGTCGCTCGCGATGCTCGGCGACTTCATCGGCAAGCCGATCTCGCTGCAGGTCGAGAGCTTATACACGCAGGAGCAGTACGACATCGTTTTGATGTAGCGCGGCGCGTCTGGGGAGAGCCCGCCAAGTCCGATGCCGCCAGGGAGCTTTGCCAGGAGTCGACCGGGGCACTCCGGAGCCACAGGTTTGCGCACCGCCTCAGCCTTCCTGCCGGCGCCAACGACGTGGTATGTCACCAGACGTACGGCGCAAAGCCTCCTTGTTGCAGGCCCATGTAAGGGTTATTCTTTATCCGTGATCTTCGGCTCGGCTTGCCGGGGAGTGCCGAAGCGCAGCAGCACGCGATGCGCTGCGACGACAACGCCCTCGATGCTGGCTATGGGCGGAGACCTATCCCTTTCGATAGGCGGCGCCGCGCGCCGTGCCGCGCATCCGGCCGACTACCCCAATCCGCCGCGACCCGGCGCCCGCAGCGCGAGGACATGCCGCGCCACCGCCCGGCGCTGCGCCTCATCCATGTGCAGGCCGGCCTTGGTGCGGCGCCAAAGCACGTCGTCGGCTTCCACCGCCCACTCGCGCTGCACGAGGTACTCGATCTCGCGCGCGGTGAGTCCCGCACCGAAGTGCACGCCCAGCTCCTGCGCGCTGCATGCGCGGCCGATCACCGCGTCGGCGAGCGCCCCGTGGCGGCGTGCAATGCCTGCCACCCATTCTGCAGGCAGCCCGGGGTAGCGCGTCCGCAACGCTTCCGCGAACGGTTGCGGACTCATCCCGCCGAGGTCACCGCCGGGCAGCTGGGCCCGGGACGTCCAGGCCGGCTGGAGCGCCGGGAAGGTCCGACTGAGCTTGCCCAAGGCCTCCTCCGCAAGGCGCCGGTAGGTGGTCAGCTTGCCCCCGTACACGGAGAGGATAGGCGCGCGATTCTCCGCATGGTCGAGTTGCAGGCGGTAGACGCGCGTGACCAGGGACGGGTTCTCCGTACCGTCGTCGAGGAGAGCACGCCCACCGGAGACGGACCAGGCACTCAACCGATACCACACAGGACGGTCCCGGTACCG
>Ga0105101_10000703_pt1 | contig 14118 bp, 10 predicted proteins | sample PPLLak21cMay2015_2_FD_87037 | JGI IMG/M metagenome (GOLD analysis project Ga0105101, IMG submission 87037) | Freshwater sediment microbial communities from Prairie Pothole Lake near Jamestown, North Dakota, USA - PPLs Lake P8 Core (1) Depth... | ecosystem: Environmental > Aquatic > Freshwater >... | reverse complement strand
CTGGAAGGGACTGATTAATGACCCGGATATGGACGATTCCTTCCATATCGAGAAGGGTCTGTACATGGCGCGTGAACTGCTGCGCGATCTGGCCGAACTGGGCCTGCCGACCGCGACCGAGGCGCTCGATCCGATCACGCCGCAGTATCTCTCCGATCTCATCACCTGGACCGCGATCGGCGCGCGCACCACGGAATCACAGACACACCGCGAGATGGCGAGCGGCCTGTCCACGCCGGTCGGCTTCAAGAACGCCACCGATGGCAGCCTGTCGGTCGCCATCAACGCCCTGCACTCGGCTTCGCGCCCGCATCATTTTCTCGGCATCAACCAAGGCGGCCAGAGCGCCGTGTTCCGCACGCGCGGCAACCGCTATGGGCACGTGGTGCTGCGGGGCGGCGGCGGGCGCGCGAATTACGATTCGGTGTCGATCGCCATCGCCGAGAAGGAGCTGGCTGCCGCCAAGCTGCCGCTCAACATCGCCGTGGATTGCAGCCACGGCAACTCCAACAAGGATTACGCCTTGCAGCCGCTGGTGGCCGAGAACTGCACCACCCAGATAGTCGACGGCAATGCCTCGATCGTGGCATTGATGCTGGAGAGCCACCTCAACGCCGGCAACCAGCCGATTCCGCAGGATCTCGCCAAATTGAAATACGGCATGTCGGTGACTGATGCCTGTATCGACTGGCCGACCACCGAGAAACTGCTGCGCGACATGCGCGCACGCCTCAAGGACGTGCTGCCGGCGCGGCAGGCGAAGCGCCGCCAGGGTGCCGCCTGATCGCCTTGGCTGCTCCTGGCCTGCAGAGTCTCTGTTGCGTCTTTATCCCGTAGCCTGCGTCCCATGCTGACCGTTGAGTTCCTGAAGAATTTTGCACCACTGCATACCCTGACGGAAGAACATCTCGCGCGCCTGGCGAAACGGGTCGTGGTGGAGGACGTTGCCAAGGGTACCGTGGTTTGCCATGAAGGCGATACCGATCACGATGTGATCTATCTCCTGGAGGGCGGAGTGGAAATGCGCTCGCGTTCGAGCAGCATGTCACGCATCCTGCAGGCCGGCACGCCAGATGCCAGTTTCCCACTGTCTCCCGGCCTTCCGCGGCCGTACACCGTTACGGCGACAACCGCGGCGCGTATTTTCCGCATCGACAACGCGAAACTTGAGCGCGCTGTTCTGCTGGATGAAGTCTCCGCCACCATTACGCGCATACACGATGCTGGCAGCGCGTTTGCCGGCGACAGCGTGTGGCTGGAGGAGATGCTGGCGAGTCCTGCATTCAGCAATCTGGCACGCGAGCGTGTCGCCATGCTCCTGCTCAAGCTTGAACCCATGATCGTCAAGTCCGGCGAGGTCGTGATCCGGCAAGGCGAGGCGGGCGACTATTATTATGTTCTCAAAGAGGGTGAGCTCACGGTTGCGCGCAAGGACGCGCAGGGCAAGGTCAAGCTGGTCAGCAAACTCAAGCGCGGCGATGTGTTCGGCGAAGAGGCACTGCTCACGGGAGATCCGCGCAATGCCAGCATAGTGGCCATGCTCGACAGCATTGTCATGCGTCTGGCGAAAGCGGATTTCGAGGAACTGGTAAAGAAGCCGCTGATCACCCATGTAACCGTGGAAGAAACCCAGGAGCACATGCGGCGCGGCGCGGCCCTGCTGGACGTGCGCAGCGCGGCTGAGTTTCAGCAGGGCGCGATCAAAGGCAGCCTGAACATCCCGATAAACGAACTGCGCGTGCACCTGACGCAACTCGATCCGGTTCGCCCCTACGTGATTTACTGCCGCAACGGCGTGCAGAGCGAGGTGGCCGCCTTTCTGCTGCGGCAGCGCGGGTTCGAGGTGTTTGTGTTGCGCGGTGGCCTGGAATCGTTACGGCGCGGTTGAGGGCCTGACTGTGAGAAGCCCGGCGTGCAGTTCAGTGCGGCTTGTCGTCGCCCGGTTTCCTTTTGTGCAGCGTCACGACCTGCGTCTTCTTCGGCTCGTCGACAAACTCCGGACGTGAACGGCTTGGCCGGCCGGATGCTTCCGTCAACTCCTTCTCGCGGGCAGAGATCAGTCCGAGACAATCCCGAATGCCTTGTATGGTGTTTTCGGACAGCGGGTGCTTCATGCCCGGCGGGGTGGAAGTGTCTTTGGCAATTTCGGTCAACACGCGTTTCAGCATGCGCAGGATTTTCTCTTCTTTGCTCGGCTCTTCAGTCATGCCAATTGCCCCAACGCTCCAGTTCTGGCCGGCATTCTGGCATATCCGGACCAGCGCATCACCCGCGGCCCGGTAGACGCAAATTCGGAACCCTGTCGCGAATTGGCAGGTATACGGGCATCTTGCGCAAGATCGCCGATATGAGAAGCATTCCAGATCAATACTCTTTGTATAGAAATCAATGAATTACCAGTGATTCACGCAGCCAGTTTCATTTTGATCCACCCTGAGTCGGTGGTATGTCTTTTGCAATTACTTTTAGGTTAAGCAAACGGTCAAGACTTCATCCCAGGCACGATGGCCGGGGATGAGGGGATCGCAACGTGTTTTTTTCGGCCTGCTGCCGGCCCAGTCTGGTATGCACAGTTAAATCTAAATCGCCAATGCTCCCAAAAAAATTACACGCACTGTACGCCCGGAACACCCCTGACTATGCCCTGGGACTGGGGTTTGCCGCGATTCTGGTATTAATGTTGTTCTTGACGGCTGTCGGGCTTGTGCAGCTGGAAGCCAGTCAGAAACGTCTCGAGGGCATTGTCGGCGACCATCTGGCCAAGGTATCGCTGGCGACCCGCATGTACACCTCCGCGCGTGAACGTACGATCAGCCTGCAGCAACTCACCATTCTGAGCGACCCGTTCGAGCGTGATGAGCAGTGGATTCGTTTTTTGTCGAAAGCCGGTGAGTTCGTACAGGCGCGCGAGGCATTACTTGCCTTGCCGCTCACCGCGGAAGAAGAAGTCCTGCTTAAACGCCAGGGTGAACTGACCGGGATCGCGGTGCCGATTCAAGAACGCGTCGTAAACCTGGTCTCGGCGGGAAGTATCGTGGAGGCACAGCGTCTGCTTGTCGATGAGGCCATTCCGGCCCAGGATCGGGTGCTGGAACAGCTCAGTGCCCTGTATCAGTTGCAGGAACGGAAAACTCAACAGATCGTCGACCAGGCGACACGCGATAACCGTGAAGCGCGTTTGCAGGTGACACTGTTGGCAGCCGTTACCGTGGGCCTGGCGCTATTCGTCGCGGTAACCGTCGTGCGCTACTCGCGCCGCGCAGACTCGGCCTTGCGTCGGGAAAAGGAGCGTGCCCAGGTGACGCTGCACTCGCTGAGTGATGCGGTGATTCGGGCCGATGCCAATGGCCGCATTGAATATATGAATCCTGTTGCAGCAAGACTGACGGGCTGGACCAACGTCCAGGCACACGGAAAATATCCGAAAGACATTTTTAATATCGTGCGAGACAGCGTGTGTGACACGCAATTCGATGCCGTGGAAAAGATTCTCACCGGAGAGGAGTCGATCAGCGGACCAGTCGATTTTGTGATTTCCGTGCAAGAGACCACGCAGTATTGTATTGAGCTGATTGCGACCTGTATCCACGACGATCTTGGCAATGTAGCCGGTACGGTTCTGGTATTTCGCGATGTGACCGAAATCCGCGCCCTGTCCCGGGAGCTGGTGTACCACGCTACGCACGATCCACTGACCGGCCTGTACAACCGTCGCGAATTCGAGCGTCATCTTCAGGAAGCGCTGCTCGATGCCCGCGCCAGTGGCGTCGAGTATGCACTTTGTTATCTTGATCTGGATATGTTCAAGGTAGTGAATGACACGTGCGGCCATGTTGCCGGCGACGAGTTGCTGAAGCAGATCAGCCTGATGTTCCGTCAGCGCCTGCGCAAGGAGGATATTCTGGCGCGCATCGGTGGCGATGAGTTTGCAATTCTGTTGCGCCGCTGCACGCTTGAGCGTGCCGAAGCAATCAGTGAATTGATACACGGTGCCATGAAGGATTTCCGGTTCGTTTGGGAGGAAAAGACCGTCGACGTTGGCGTCAGTATCGGTGTGATGCGTGTCGCCGCGGATAGCGGCGATCTCAAGGATGTCATTCGCATTGCAGATGTCGCGTGCCGTGTGGCGAAAGAAGGAGGGCGCAATCGCACCCATCTGTTCAGGCCGAACGATCTTACCGTCACGCGCCGTGAGCGCGAGATCGACTGGGTGCAGCGCATTGGGCGAGCCGTGAATGAAAACCAGTTTGTCCTGTATGGCCAGTGGATACGGCCGCTGGGACGCTCCGGTCAACGGCTGTCGCATTGTGAAGTGTTGTTGCACCTCAGGGATGAGTCGGGCGGGGTGGTCACACCCGCGTCTTTCCTGCCGGCTGCCGAGCGATATCAGCTGATGCCGGTTGTTGATCGCTGGGTTGTGCACGCAACCCTCGCAACCCTGCGCGAACTTCCCGCTGCGGCTTTACGAAGCCTGGGCTGTTTCAATATCAACCTTTCGGGGCAGTCACTCTGTGATCCTGATTTTCTGGCCTATGTGTTGTCGGAACTCAGGACGAGCGGTGTATCACCAGAGCAAATCTGTTTCGAGGTGACTGAAACAGAAGCCGTGTCCAACCTGAGCAATGCCATAACCCTGATCGAACGCGTCAAGGAGGTGGGTTGCCGTTTTGCGCTGGATGATTTTGGCAGCGGCATGAGTTCGTTCTCCTACCTCAAGAACATGCCGGTCGACTATCTCAAGATTGATGGCTCATTCGTGCGCAACATTGCCGATGACAAGATCGATCTTGCCATGGTCAGCTCGATCAACCAGGTGGCGCACATCATGGGCATCGAAACGATCGCCGAGTATGTGGAGAGCGATGCGGTCCGCGTGGCGCTGGAGGCGCTTGGCGTGGACTACGGCCAGGGATTTGCGCTGGCGCGGCCGATGCCGCTGGAAGTGCTGCTGCGGGAATTGTGCGCGCTGCCCGTCCGGCTATCGATTTGAGTACGGCGGGGGCTGGCTCAGCCCGGCAGCGACGCAACTTTGACATGCTGGGCGCGCAGGCTGGCGAGCGCGGATTCAAACTGCCGAACCCGTTCGTTCTCCTGTTCGACCACCTGTTTCGGCGCACGCGCAACGAAGTCGCTGTTCGCCAGTTTGGTTACAGCCTTCTGCAGGTCCTTCTCGATTTTCTCCATTTCCTTGTTCAAACGCTCGAGTTCGGCCTGCTTGTTGATCACCGAACCGAGCGGCACCAGTACCTGCATGTTGCCGACCAGCGCGGTTGCCGATTCCGGTGTCGTGTCGCCTGGCTTGAGGCAGGTGATCGACTCGGTGCGCGCCAGGGTCGTGAGGGTCGCGCGGTTGCGTTCGAGGCAGGCCAGGTCCTGCACCGAGGCATCCTGCAGCAGCACCGGCAGGAGCTTGGACGGCGCGATGTCCATCTCGCCGCGAATATTGCGTATGACGGCAATTACGTTCATGACCCAGCGGATTTCCTTGACCGCCTCGTGGTCTATGGCTGTCGCATCGGTCAGCGGGTAGGGTTCGCGCATGATGGTCGAACCGGACTTTCCCGCCAGGGCGGCGACGCGCTGCCAGATCTCCTCGGTGATGAACGGCGTGATCGGGTGCAGCAGGCGTAGCAGCGTTTCCAGTACCTGCACCAGGGTGCGGCGCGTACCGCGCTGCGCCGCCGCGCTCGCCTTGGGATCGTTGAGCACCACCTTGGAGAGCTCCAGATACCAGTCACAGTACTCGTTCCAGGTGAAGCTGTAGATCGCCTGCGAGGCAAGGTCGAAGCGGTATTGCCCGAATGCCATCTCGACTTCACCCGCCACCTCGTTCAGGCGCGAGACGATCCAGCGATCGGCGGCATTGAGATCAAGTTCGCCAGACAGACCACAATCGTGCCCCTCGGTGTTCATCAGCACGTAGCGCGCCGCGTTCCACAGCTTGTTGCAGAAGTTGCGGTAGCCCTCGATGCGGCCGAGGTCGAACTTGATGTCGCGTCCCTGGGTGGCGAGCGAGGCGAAGGTGAAACGCAGCGCATCGGTGCCGTATGCCGGGATGCCGGCCGCGAATTCCTTGCGCGTGGCCTGCTCGATCTTTTTCGCCATCTGCGGCTGCATCAGGCCGGTGGTGCGCTTCTTCACCAGGGTTTCCAGGTCGATGCCGTCGATCAGGTCGATGGGATCGAGAATGTTGCCCTTGGACTTGGACATCTTCTGGCCGTGCGCGTCGCGCACCAGTCCGTGGATATAGACCTCTTTGAACGGCACCTCGCCGGTGAACTTGAGGCCCATCATGATCATGCGCGCCACCCAGAAGAATATGATGTCGAAGCCGGTGACCAGCACGCTCGTCGGGTAGAAGGTTTTCAGTTCTTTCGTTTGTTCCGGCCAGCCGAGGGTCGAGAACGGCCAGAGCGCCGATGAGAACCAGGTGTCGAGCACGTCCTCGTCCTGCTTGAGGGAAAGATTCGGCGCAAGCTTGAATTTGACGCGCGCCTCGGCCTCGGTGCGCGCCACATAGATGTTGCCGTCGTCGTCGTACCACGCCGGAATGCGATGCCCCCACCAGATCTGGCGCGAGATGCACCAGTCCTGGATGTTGCGCATCCATTCGTAATAGGTCTTGGACCAGTTCTCCGGAACGAACTGGATGCGTCCGTCCTCCACGACCTTGATCGCTTCGGCGGCGAGCGGCGCGACCCGCACGTACCACTGGTCGGTGAGGTAGGGTTCAATCACCGCATTGGTCCGGTCGCCGCGCGGCACCATGAGCTTGTGCGGTTTAACTTCCGCCAGTAGCCCGGCGGCCTCGAGATCGGCAACCACCTGTTTGCGAGCCTCGAAGCGGTCGAGGCCATGGTACTTCGAGCCCGGCAGTTCGATTTTGGCGTCGATGGTAAAGATGTTGATCTGCGGCAGGTCGTGGCGCTTACCGACTTCATAGTCGTTGAAGTCGTGCGCCGGCGTGATTTTCACGCAGCCGGAACCGAATTCCTTGTCCACGTAATCATCGGCGATTACCGGAATATGCCGGCCGGTGAGCGGCAACTCGACCATTTTGCCAACGAGATGGCGGTAGCGTTCGTCTTCCGAATGCACCGCCACCGCGGCGTCACCGAGCAGCGTCTCGGGGCGGGTGGTGGCAACCACGAGGTGATCGTTCGTGCCCGCAATCGGGTAGCGGATATGCCACATCGACCCGGCCTCTTCTTCCGACACGACTTCGAGATCGGACACGGCGGTGTGCAGCACCGGGTCCCAGTTCACCAGGCGCTTGCCGCGATAGATCAGGCCTTCCTCGTGCAGGCGCACGAATACTTCCGTGACCGCTTGCGACAGGCCCGCATCCATGGTGAAGCGCTCGCGCGACCAGTCGAGCGAGGCGCCCATGCGGCGCAATTGCCGGGTGATGGCGCCGCCGGACTGCGCCTTCCATTCCCACACGCGCTTGAGAAATGCTTCGCGTCCGAGGTCGTGACGCGACTTGCCTTCGGCTTCAAGCTGGCGCTCGACCACCATTTGCGTGGCGATGCCGGCGTGATCGGTGCCCGCCTGCCACAGGGTGTTGTCGCCGCGCATGCGGTGCCAGCGGGTGAGCGTGTCCATGATCGTGTCCTGGAACGCGTGGCCCATGTGCAGGTTGCCGGTGACGTTCGGCGGCGGGATCATGATGCAGTAGCTCGAGCCCTTCCCGGACGGTCGGAAGGCGCCAGCCTGCTCCCATGCATGGTACAGGCGGGTTTCGATCGCGTGCGGCTCGTAGGCCTTGTCCAGCGTCGCGGGACGGTCGGTCGGTGATGACATCGGATTGTCGTGTGCTGGTGTGGGTGGCGGAGGAATGCGCGGACTCGGTGCGCATGCCGGCCGGAATCAGTGCTTGTCCGGCGGACTATTTTCCATGTTTGACGTGCCCTTCGCCAGAGCTTCCTGCAGCAGCCGGGCGAGCCGGGTGATAATGTCGCTGCTAAGACCCGCCTGACCGGATTTGCGTAGCTCCACGTTGAGACGTGCCGCAACCTGTATGGCGAGACGACGCGCCGCATCGGCGGGCGGCAGATTCGTGGCCGCGGGTCCACCCATCACACGGCCAGCCTCGTTGGCCTCGGTGGCTTCGAGCATTTCCACGGCTTCTTCCAGGACCGGAATATCATCCCAGCTGACTTCCTCTGGCGGTGCCGGTGTTGCCTCGGCCAGGGGCGGCGCGACGGCATCGGGCGGGACTTTGTTGTCTGCGGCTGCGGTGTCGTCGACGGCAGGCAGGCTATCGGGCTCAGTCCCGCCGGGCTGGGGGTAGCCCGGCGTTGGCGACTGCGGCTCCAGGTATGGCAGCTCCTGCTGCAGACCGCCGGCCGGGATTGCAGGCCTCGACGCCGCGTGCGGTTCCGGCGTCGGCAGGGTTGTGGCCGCGACATCCGGCACGCTTTCCAGGGCGATGGACTCGATTTCCGCAGTGGTTCCCGCGGAGGCCGTTTCGGTTTCCGGTGGCGGCGTGCCGGGCGCGGACCCGCGTTTGCTGGCCGTGCGCGATTTTCCAGTTTTGTGCGCCGCGGTCTCATCCGGTTGTTTCGCCGGCCCGATCGCCAGTTCGTTGCTGACCAGATCCTGCAACGAGCGCATGACCTCTTCGAGAGCAACCTTGCGCGACGGCTTGTGCTCGGGCGGCGCACCCTTGTCCGGTGGCTTGGGTTTGCGGGTTGTGCTCATTTTTGAAAACCCAGTTATTAGTTCCAAGTTCTAAGTGGCTAGTTAAGGTCGGCGATGCGCGCCGTCATAATACTGATCACTCATCACTGAACACTCAGCGCTGCCTGTCAGAGGTTATGGGTCTCAAGCGGGTAACCGCGCTCGCGGTAAAAGCGGAAGCGCTCGCGTCCCCGCACCTTTTCGTCTTCGGCGGCACCGACCAGCTCGGCAATGCGCGTGAAACGGCCAAACCACGCGGGTACTTCTGGAGCGAGACTGATGAGCACGTCGTGCAGCGCAGCCGGTGGCTCGTTATGGCCGATCAGTACCGGGTGGGCTTCTGCGTCGGCGTCATTCGCACACACCGCGTGCGGCACGAAGCTGCCCTGGCTGAAGGTCCAGAGCAGGTCATCCAACTCGTGCGCTGCCGCCTTGTCCGGTGCCAGCAAGTAAACCCGGTTGCCGAGGCGCCAGGCTTTCTCCGCAAGCCGGCAGGCGATGCGCTCGCGACTGTCGCCGTCGCTGCCCAGCAGATAGAAATCCACCTTGGTCATTTCGGCGCGCGTGCCTCGCTGCGCTGGATCAGCCAGGTGGTCAGCAGCGGCACTGGTCTTCCGGTCCCGCCTTTTTGTTTGCCGCCGAGCCAGGCGGTACCGGCGATATCGAGATGCGCCCACTTGAACTTCTTGGTATAGCGCGCCAGGAAACAGGCAGCGGTGATGGTGCCACCCTCGCGCCCGCCGATGTTGGCCATGTCGGCGAAATTGCTGTCGAGCTGTTTCTGGTAATCGTCCCACAGCGGCAACTGCCAGGCGCGGTCGTGCGCGTATTTGCCGGCATTCAGCAGGTCGCGCGCCAGTTGGTCGTTGTTGGCCAGCAGGCCGCTGGCGTGCGCGCCGAGCGCGATCACGCAGGCGCCGGTGAGCGTGGCGATGTCGACCACGGCGACCGGGTGGAAGCGTTCGGTGTAGGTGAGCGCGTCGCACAGGATCAGCCGGCCCTCGGCGTCGGTGTTGAGGATCTCGATGGTCTGGCCGGACATGCTGGTCACGATGTCACCGGGTTTGTTGGCATCGCCGTCCGGCAGGTTCTCGCTCGACGGAATCACGCCGACGACGTTGATCGGTAGCTTCAGTTCGGCACAGGCCTTGATGACGCCGAGCACCGTGGCGCCGCCGCACATGTCGTATTTCATTTCATCCATGGCGGCCGCCGGCTTGATGGAGATGCCGCCGGCATCGAAGGTCAGACCCTTGCCGACCAGCGCCACCGGCGGCTCGTCGTCCTTGCCGCCCTGGTATTCGATGGTGATGAGCTTGGGCGGCTGGCGGCTGCCGCGCGAAACCGAGAGCAGCGCGCCCATGCCGAGCTTTTCCATGTCTTCGCGTTCCAGTACTGTGGTTTTCACGCCGTACTGGTGCTCGATCTCGCGCGCCTGATCGGCGAGATAGCTCGGCGTACAGATATTGCCCGGCAGGTTTCCGAGGTCGCGCGCCAGCTGCATGCCGGCGCTGATGGCGAGGCCCTGCTGCACGGCGGTCTCGCCAGAGGCGAGTTCACTGCGCTTTCCAACGGTGAGAATTATCTTGCGCAGCGGCCGTTTCTTTTCGGACTTGTGGCTTTTCAGGCGATCGAATTTGTAGAGCGCCATCTCCACCGACTCGACGGCGTGGCGCATTTTCCAGGCGATGTCACGGCCCTTTACCTCAAGTTCGGTGAGATACACCACGGCTTCGGTGGCACCAGTCCCGGTCAGTGTCTTGGCCATTTTCGCGAAGGTTTCGCGATAGCGGCCTTCGTGGAAATCCTTCTCCTTGCCGCAACCGACCAGCAGCAGGCGCTCGCACAGCAGGCCGGCCGGGTTGTGCAGCAGCAGGGTCTGGCCGGTCTTGCCCTCGATGTCGCCGCGCCGCAGGATCGCCGCAAGACCGCCCTGCGCGGCTTCATCCAGCCGGCGCGCGCTGGGCGAGAGTTTGCGGCCCTCGAACACACCGACCACCACGCAGGCGCTGCGCTGTTTTTCGGGATCGCCGCTTTTGACCGTGTATTCCATGCTCGCTCCTGTGGTTCCGGCCGGATTTCCCCGGGGATGATTGTGCTATAGTGCCATCGAACATTTACACGCGACCGGCGGATTTCCTTGGAAAAACCGGCAGTCAGAGTGCAGCGTCATACAGGATTCTTGTTGATCCGGGCGCTATTCGCAATGATCGCCTGTTCCGGTCGATTTTGGCAACGTTTCTCCCCACGCGCAGGACACGACTCGATGGATGGACGTGTTCGGGAAGCGCCGAGGGGAGTTGCCGAGGTAGCGCGAGCACGACCGCCATGGATGGCGGCCGCTTCGGGCTCCTGCCCTCTCGCGGCATTACTCCATCCATGGAGGGCAGAAGTGCGGAGCGCGCAGCCGTCAGTGAATGAGGCTTCCTTCACTGGACAAACGCAGGAGCAGATTTTCCGTCATGCAGATCATTAACCGGGCGCTGTTGCGCGAGCTCACTACCACCACCCTGGCGGTGGTGTTTATTTTTGTCGCGCTGTTCATGGTGGTGAGCCTGGTCAAGATACTCGCAAAGGCCGCGGCCGGCAGTTTCCCCGTCAAGTTTGTCTTTACCCTGCTGGGCTTGCAGACAGTCGAAATTCTGAGCCTGATGCTGCCGCTGGCGTTTTATATCGGCGTGCTCATCACGCTTGGGCGCTGGTACCAGGACAACGAAATGACCGTACTCGCTGCCTGCGGAGTGGGTTTGACGCAGTTGCTGCGGCCAGTGTTGTTGATCGCGGCCGGTTTCGCCATTGTCGTGACGTTACTGGCATTTTATCTCGCGCCCGTGGCATCGCGGCTGATGGCGCAAATCAAGCAGGACGAAAGCGGTCGTTACGAGGCGGCCGGCATCATTCCTGGCGTCTTCAATGAAATCCAGCAGAGCGACCAGGCGCGCGAGGGGGGTGTGTACTACGTAGAAAGCATGGGTCCCGGGGAGGTAATGCAGAAGGTGTTCGTGGCCACCCGAAATCTTGACCGCCAGGGCGTGATGGTGGCGAAGACCGGCCGGGAAGAGACCGACGCGGCCACCGGAGGACGATTCCTGGTACTCGAAAATGGCGTGCGCTACGACGGTACCCCCGGCCAGGGCGATTACCGGATGGTCGTCTTCGATCGTTACGCCTTGCGCGTAGAACTGCCGGCGCCGGCGCTGCGGCATACATCACTGCATGCCGCGTCCACCCGGCAATTGTTCGCCGATCCCGGGCGTGCCGCCAGCGCCGAGTTTCACTGGCGCTTGTCCAAGCCATTGGCGTTGTTGATGTTGACACTTTTCGCACTGGTGTTTGCCCATACCCAGCCGCGTCGCGGCCGCTACGCCAGCCTGTTCGTGGCAATTGTCGCTTATTTCCTGTACAGCAATCTGCTGGGTGTGGCGGATGCCATGCTCAAGCGCGAGCGTGTGCCCGTGGAATTTGGCCTGTGGTGGGTGCATGCCGTGTTTCTGGTGCTCGGCGCCTACCTGTTCTGGCGACGTGCGAATAACCTGCCGTTGCTGCCCGCGCCCTTGCTGTTTTGGAGGCGCGTGGCATGAAGATTCTTGAGCGTTACCTCGCTGTCGCAATTCTTAGCAGTACGCTGCTGGTGCTGGGTGTCCTGCTGGCGCTGTTCTCCTTCATTCAATTCGTGGATGCACTGGGTGACGTGGGCAAACAAAACTATCAACTCGCCGATGCCATACGCTATGTGCTGCTGTCCTTGCCGCGCCAGGCGTTCGAAGTGTTCCCCATGGCGGCGTTGTTGGGCACCACCCTCGGGCTGTCGGCGCTGGCGGCGGACGCGGAACTGGTGGCGATTCGTGCCGCGGGGGTGTCGGTCTTGCGTATCGTGGGAACAGCCATGAAGGTCGGGTTGGTGCTCGCGCTGGCCGCCGTGCTGATCGGTGAATTTCTGGTACCGGAAACCGAGCGCATCGCCGAACAGGGCCGCACGACGGCTCTCAAGATTCGCATCAAACAGCAGAATGATTTTGGACTGTGGCTGCGCGATGGTCCGGCCTATGTGCACATCGGAGAGGTTCTGCCGGATTTGAGCCTGTTGCGGGTGGACATCTACCGGTTCGATGAAAACGACCGTCTGCGATTGCAGACCAGCGCCAAAACCGGTCGCTTCGAGCACAGCAGCTGGAAGCTCAGCGAGGTGAACGAGAGTTGGCTGGCCGAGAATCGGGTGCAGAGCCGCCGCCTGCGCGAGCAGGAGTGGATCTCAACAGTGACGCCTGACCTGATGTCGGTGTTCACGGTACGGCCCGAGGCGCTCTCGCTTTGGCATCTGTACCGCTATATCAGACATCTTGCGCTGAACAAGCAGAACACCGGCCCGTATGCGCTGGCCTTCTGGCAGAAACTGGCGGCGCCGTTGGCCACGGTGGTAATGATGGTGCTTGCCATTCCGTTCGTGTTCGGGCAACAGCGTAGCGGCGGAGTCGGGGCGCGCCTGTTTATGGGTATTGTGCTGGGATTGGCTTTTTTTGTCGTGAGCCGCAGCTTCGGTTTTTTCGGTTTGCTTTATGGCATTCCGGCGGTGGTCGGCGCGCTGTTGCCGGTGTTGCTGTTCTTCGGCTTGGCGTTGGTGATGTTACGACGCGTACGCTGAATGCGGTCTTCAGGGAATTCTAATATTTTGGCCACAGATGAACGTGGATGAGCGAGTGATGAATACAGATATTTATTTAGAATCTGTATTAATCTGCGTTCATCCGTGGCTCAAATTATATAATTCCGGGGTTTTTCGCCAACAGGATGAGGCGCGTGCCGGACAGGCGGTCATGTACGGCGCAGTGCTCGCGATCGATCAACACCCAAAAAAGCCCGATGCCTAGTAAGCCAATGGAGGGAATAGCGGCGGCAAAACGCCAAATGGCATGATTCCAGCTTACCGGTCCGCCGCTGGCATCGACGAGCTTCAGGCGCCAGGCACGCATGCCGAGTGTCTGGCCGCCATGTACCCAGAATCCCGCGAAGAACAGGAGCGTGATCAGCAAGAGACAGGCACGCAGGGTATACAACAGCCACAGCGAACGATCCGGATCAGCCAGGTGTCCGCCACTCACGGCCAGCAGCAGCGCTGTTGCCGTAAACCACAGGGCGGCCAGCAGCAAACCGTCATACAGCATGGCGACGAGGCGGCGGGTAAGGCCTGGTGCAAGTGGAATTAGATTATGTGCGGTCATTTCTGAATGGCCGGACGATTATCAAGGCGTGTCAGCTGTGGGTCAATCGAGTGGTGAGTGCACCGATACACTTGAATTCAGGGAAATATTGTGTGTTCCGCAGCTGTGGTTTGTGCACAGCCCGAAAAATCACGGCCTTGCATGCGATTCCGCTGTACGGCGCACATGAATGATTCATTAAAACAAGCGCAGGTTATTGTTTTTAAACACTATAATG
>Ga0105101_10000700_pt1 | contig 14155 bp, 14 predicted proteins | sample PPLLak21cMay2015_2_FD_87037 | JGI IMG/M metagenome (GOLD analysis project Ga0105101, IMG submission 87037) | Freshwater sediment microbial communities from Prairie Pothole Lake near Jamestown, North Dakota, USA - PPLs Lake P8 Core (1) Depth... | ecosystem: Environmental > Aquatic > Freshwater >... | reverse complement strand
CAGCTCCCATGAATCCCATCTCCGAAATCGGAGTATCGAGGACCCGTTCAGGACCGAACTCGGAAAACAATCCCCGGGTGGCACGTAGTGGACCCCCCCAGGCTTCGGTCAGTCCTAAGTGGGCCCGGCCGGCTGCTCCAGCGACATCCTCGCCCATAATGATGATCGCAGGATCCCGCCGCATTTCTTGGCGAATAGCCTCATTGACAGCCTGGCTAAAGGTCAGTTCCCTAATATGCTTCTGTGTATTCATAGTCATGAGAAGTCAGGTGAATAAACATCAGAATGAAGTTCTGCCTGCTCCGGTAGAGGGCTGGATTCTGCAAACCCGACGGCCTCTTGGACCAAGCGCTGGTTCTCCGCGTCGATTGTCTCGAGATCCGCTACCTTCAATACGCCTTCCGTCAAAACTCGGCCACGGAAGTGGTCGATGCAGTCACGCCGGCGAGCCCCCTCCTCTTCCTCCGCAGTCCGATAACGGAGCGGATCATCGCCCTGGTGATGGCCATAGTAACGATAAGTCATACACTCGACAAGTGTCGGTCCCTGACCGGCCCGCGCTCGTGTCACCGCGGAAACGGCAGCCTCCCAAACCTCAAAAACATCCTGACCATCAACGCGGATTCCAGGCATACCATAAGCTGAAGCCCTGTTCACAATACTGCCGCCCGCAAGTGCATATTCAATTGGTGTGGCATCCGCATAAAAATTGTTTTCACATACAAAAACAACCCCCAACTTCCAGATCGAGGCAAGATTCATGGCCTCGTGGATGGCTCCAATATTAGAGGCTCCATCGCCGAAAAAAGCCGCAGCAACTCGGTCATATCCCAGAACTTTGGAAGTGAGCGCCGCGCCCACTGCATGAGTCGGACCGCTGCCGACAATTGGATTGACACCGAGCATGCCTACGCGGAAATCGGTGATATGCATGGAACCGCCCTTGCCATGATTGGTTCCTGTACTTTTCCCAAAAATCTCAGCCATCATATTGCGGACATCTACTCCCTTGGCAATACAGTGCCCATGCCCTCGGTGGGTGGAGCTGATCCAATCGGATTGCTTGAGTGCCGCACACACACCAACCGCTACAGCTTCTTCACCTATATATAAATGGACCGGCCCTGTGGGCACTCCACTTTGTATGAGTTCTCTTAGCTTTTCTTCGAAAATTCGGATCAGAGTCATGCGTTGATAAACCCATAGCAACTGTTCTCTTGGCATGGACTTTTTTGTTTCAAGCTGCATGTTAGCCTCTTGGTTGATCTAGACTTTTCGGATGATCATTCAACTCAGCAATATAACGATCTCGTGCTTCCCTCAGAATATGGGATAAAGTGCCTCTTCAAACAACATCTTGCAAATTATCATAATGAATTTTATTGAAACGATGTTGAAGCGATGTAAATTTTCTCGATACCATTTAACCGTTTTTTCCAACCCGGCATTCAACGAAATCTTGGGCTTCCATCCCGTCCTTGCGTAAGTTTCTGCAACATTTGCGAGGGATTCTTGTTCGAAGAGTCTATCACTTAATGTGCCAAACTCTGGTTCAATGTTTGGATCGATCAAGGTTTTCAAAGTAAGTTGGAGGGACCGGATCGATACAGATTCTCCTGAACCAATATCCAATTTTTCTCCTTCAATAGCCGGGGTTAGTGCTGCTGCCAGAATACCATCCACTACATCCTCGATGTAGATCCAATCGATCTCTCGTCGTCCGCTCGTCAGGTTAGGGGCCTTTCCTCGCAACATGGAAAGAATGGAATATGGGATCAACTTTTTTACATCCTTCTGGCCAGGTCCATATACCATAAATAATCGTAGGGGCACATATGGCAAACCATATAAGACATGGAACATCTCTCCATAGACATTTACTGCTCGCTTCGCTGCGGCGTAAGGAGAGGTAGCTACACTCCAGCTACTTTTCGAGCCTGGCTCCTCCATTGACCCTGCTGAAATGAATCGCTTGCAACCAACTTTGCATGCTTCCATCATCAAATATATATGGCCCATTAGGTTGCTTCGAAAAGTAGGTATTACAACTGATATGTCACGTGAGCCATTTACGTCGCTTGCAAGGTCAAATATGTACTCCGGTCTTACAGTTTGCATCAATGAAGTAACCATACCGGCATCAGAAAGGTCACCCTGCCACCATCGGATTCGATCCGAGTTGACCTGGCTCGTACGTGAAATTGCATGAATATCAACATCAAACTCGCCAAGCCTTCGACAAAGATGAGATCCAATAAAACCACTTGCTCCAGTAACCAATATCGTTCTTCCGTTAAAATTTGAATATTGCATTATGCGTTCTCAGACCTCCTCAATATATAATGCGAGATAACCTATTTTGCTTTCATAGGTTATCCCCTATCCGGATGTTCACGAGCCACTTTTACACTGCGCTGTCTTTGTGTTCATCAAAGTTAATCATTGCCACCCTGAATGATACGATCTATGAATTCATTATTAAACAGGAATAATATAAGCCAGAATTGAAATTTTCGTCCAATAGAAAGCTGGCCCATTCTGCTACAGATATCCACGCGGATCATTCATAAAACATCCTCTTCTATACTGGTGAGGCTAGAGCGAGGTCAGTTGTGCTCGCAGGGCCTGCAAAAGGTTCTCTGGAACTCCGATGTCGGTGAACCGCGCGCCAGGCAGATGCAGCCCTTCTACCTGCAACCCAGACTTGAGAGCTGCCATAATGACATGGCTCATATAGAGCTCGCGCCGCGACGATGGTTGGGCGGCCGTCACCTGCTCTAGCTCAGTGAGATATTCATGCAAGAATTGGGTAAACGTCGGTGCCCAGGCCGCGACTGCCCAGGTGAATCGCAAGTCACTATGGGCCGGTTTGACAATGATATCGCGGATGCGCCCCTGCTCATCGAACACAATTGGATCGCAGAGGTGCGGCTGCTCAGTGGGAAAGAGGCCAAGCACTACATCGGCATTTGTGGCTTCCAGGTGCGCGACAATGCGCGGGTACGCATCTTCGGGCTCGATCAGGATATCCGGAAATCCAAATAGGATGATTGCGTCGCGCACAAACGCATAGGCCTGGTCAACCGTATATGGCGCGCCATGCGGTAAGTTCATGATCAGGTAGCCAATCGGCAGATCTAAGAGGCTGCCATCGCCAAAGTACTCCGGAATATCCCACTTGCCCTTGCGGATCACAATGTATGCCCGCTTCGCACCTGCGCGGCGGAAGTACTCCAGGAGATATTGACCCACCGGCTTTGGCCTAACACCCCGTCCATCCTTCACGCTTTGGAATCCGATTGGGAAGATCTCTTTGCTACATGGCAGTGGCGACATACGAGTTGCCTTGCCTGCGGCGGGGATGATGCCGACAATCTCACGTGGCGGTGTCATTATCCCGGAACCTCCTCCAGCAAATCGCAATCCAGTAAGGCGTTTGCCGCGTTGTGGATGGAGGAAAATGGAATGCCCGATCTTTCCGCAATATCGAGCAGTGAGTGTTCTCCATCAGACAAATTCAAAACCCATAGCAGGGACATTTCATAATCACTCGCGTCTTTTCTTCCCCCCACGGTGCTATAAAGCCCCCGTTTTCCCAGTTGAGGTTCACCCTTTGGATTCGTGTTCAAATATTTTTTATTGTTTTCTACGACATTGATGATCGCGAGGTATTTAAAATACGAATCTGCCAACTTCTCAGCTTTGACAAAATCAAGATTGTCGGCGGATGTATGATATTCCTGGAAACGCCCATGAGGAGTCCGCGAGAGATTACCAACTGCAAGATTGAATCCTGGCGAAGAATATTGACGTTCATCGTATCCATAGGGTGAAAACTCCATGATCTCGTAATCATCGCCGGAATGTTTCAAAACGTGGGTCACTGCCCTGTCAATTTCGGCATCGCCGCGACGCGTCTTTTTGTAATGCATTTTTCCGGAATCGCCCACACAAGCCATGACCAAACCGTGTTTTATTTTTGATATTTTGTCTTCGTTAAGACTCAGCCATGTGATCGAACCAATCGTCCCCGGAATAAATAGGAAACGATAAGAATACCTGTTTTTTTTCTGGCTTAGATGCTTGGCGAGATAAGTCGCCACGCCCATTCCTGAAAGATTGTCGTTACAAAGGGACGGATGGCAGCTATGGCAAGAAATCAGAAACTCATCTTCAAGTTCACCTTTAATAAAGAATTCACCATATGTTAAAAAACCATCCTCGAGTGATGAATCTATGAACACATCATATTCTTCATCACTTAAACTGTCCAGCATCTTCTGGGTAAGACAGAATCCCCAATTCTCCTTATAGTAAGAAGTTCGATAAGGAATCCAATCTTCATGTTCTGGTAGTGAAAAGAGATGCTCCTTCAGCTCCGCAGATTTTACTTTCCCTTGGTACGGGACGCTGTAATTCAGGATATGCAAATTAGATTTTTGGAAGTCAACGACTTTTTCACCTGCTGCACTCTTTATATAGGCATCCCGAATATTCCATTCCCTTGGAACCGTCCAATCAAACACTTGCGTACCAGTTGGCACTTCGTGCAATTCAAGTGGAATATGTTCTTTTAGAATCTGCATAGATTCTCGAAACCCGTCTCCGGTAATGCTCCTACAGATTGGATACAGGGTTTCAATCAATTGATAAATTTCTTGTCTAACAAATTGAGAGTCCATGAAAAGTCTTTTACTTCAAAAGGTCTGTCGAATAATTCGGATAATTGGCATCACGTTCAGAAATCATATATGTCGCCGAATCGGGGCGAACATCAATGAGCACATCATGGAACGCCCCCTGTGTACTGCTCACCAGCTTTGCCTCCGGATGAGGAAACACCTGAAAGTGCATTCCACGCAGAGTTCCCTTTGCCTTGTTGTATGAAATGTTGTATTGTACCAGACTGAAGTTGAGTATGCTCCTCAAACTCCCGCTGGCAGAAAGCCGGGGCGAAGAGTGGCGGATTTAGATGCTGCTTTTCGCTTGACCAACACGTATTTGTGCAATGAGGGTCTGCTTATCGACAGAGGCGCAGACGTGTTTGACATCCTCAATTTAAGGCAATTCCTCCGGTCGACCAAATGAAGCAAGCGTGATCTGATGCCCACATTGAGTCAGGTTAGCCTGGCTTGCCCAACAAATTCTCATCTAAAACAGGTCATTTCATACGTTGCAAGTAAGGTGATTGTGATGAAACCCAATTATCTATACCATCTAGAAGTAAACTTTCGAATTTCTTCTTCAGTGTAGAAATGCTTGACAAGTTTTGAGCTATACATTTTCTCAATATAGTCGTCTGGCAAAGTAACTCTATTCAGAAACATACGATACAAGGAATAGTATTTCTTTTCTTTTGCTTGATTTTTGGAGACAAGATTAATGTTCTCAACACCCAAAAATTCCGAAATGGCATTAGAAAAAACATTGGAAAGATTTTCGCTTCGAATCAAGAGCATCTCTGCTTGTTCATTAGAATATATCTTATAACCTTTCTCCTTTGGAAATTGACTCGAATAAACATCAATCCCAAAGAATGGATACAACTCTAAATCAAACCAGTTTAGAGGTTCTTCGTGGTCAAATTTCTCGAAAAAGGCTTGATACAACTCTTCATAAGTGATGGTGTCTAACCTTTTGTGGAAATCAGGGATTTGCCTGTCAACTGTTTGAAAAAAACTCGATATATTTCTGGTTATTGGATCACGAACCAGAGTAATGATCTTCCATTTTTCTTTATTTCCGATGCGATACTTCCCAAGAACAGAACCACGAATGAAGTAACTCATAAAAAGATGCTCAGGGAGTATGCTCCTCAATTTTCGATTGATGCCAATTCTTTTTTCATAATAAAAATTTTCTTCTATCATTATCCGTTTCGATGACAAGATATGGAAATGAAAGAGTGGAACATTTAGATGACGCGCTGAGAGAGACGCCACCACTGACGTGGAGGCAACTTTCCCCATTTGATATATCAGCAAAGGTTGTTGACGAAAAGTCTTTATGTAAAACCAACAGGAATAACCTATTCTGGCCAGATAATAATTCTTAGGAAAGATCCGATACTGTATCACGTTTTTTATGCCCATCTTACCTCGGCTCGCAGGCAACAATCAACTCCAGGCTCAGTTACGAGATCATGTAGGTGGGATAGATTAGATTCGAGGATGCAGAGGTGGCACAATGAAAATCTGGTAAACCGAACTCGGGCATGTGCGCTAAACAAAGCTCCCTGTTCGGCGCGCAGTTTGTCAATCAATCTTTCCTCCGGCAATTCAATATCGTCGTATGTGATCACTTGGTCTTTGGCAATTTTCTGCTTTAATTTACGTCCCTCCGCAACACCAATGGGAAGGAGGTTTTTCGCTTTCACTGTATCGGCGTTTTTACATTGACCGTAAAGCATATAATATCCTACACCGTCCAGGATTTGACCTGCTCCTAGTGGCATGTTCGATAAGTAATTCAACATAGTCAGACGGCTTTACTCTGTGCCCAACTGCGCAAGTCGCGCCGAGTCCAAGACCAGTTAATAGGATTTGCCCGTAAGCGATTGTATTCTGGTGTACTAACACAAAGATGATCAATCAAATGTTGGCGGCTTGTCCAATTGCCGCGATGCAGATAACGCAGTGCAAAACTTTTGAGTAACAACTCTGCCTGATTGAGCCAGGAAGCATGAGCTGGCGTAAATAAGACACGCAACCATGAACCATAAGATCGTAGAAAGGAGGCAGTTGCAGAAGAGATGTGACTGGGACCGCCCTCCCAAATCAAATGAACACGCCGAAAGGAGCGAAACGGTCTGAGCAAACGAGGCAAGGCTCGACAAAGCTGTTCGCTATCACTCTTGTCCAAACAGCAACTTCGCAATTGACCGTTATAAACATTGAGGAGTGCGAGAAAGCTGACGATACCATGTCGAATAGATTCAAACTCCTAGCGTTCAATTTGACCGGGGCGCATGGCCTGTGTAGGGTGCGCGCGTTCCAGGGCTTGAATGTTGAGTTTCTCATCCAACGCCAAAACAATTTCGTCGTGCGCCCACAAGCTCTCGATCCTTTCATATAACCGGAAAATGCGACCTGCCCGTTGCAGGAAATCCGCATTCAGCGTAGGTGTGATCCAATCGCGGTTGCGATGCGGTTGCAAGTCTGCATCTCGTAAAATCAGTGAGACCGTTGAATGAGCGATGTGAGGCAGCAACCCTCGGTTCATGGCAATGGAGGCTAAACTGCGGGTTGACCAATGTGTCATCTCCAGACCCTTTCCGGCTGGATCACAACAAGCCAGTTGTTCAATGCCAGCACGTTGCAGGGCAGAGATCTCACGTGGACGACCCGAACGAGGTGCATCATAGATGGCATTCAAACCAGTCGCTTCATATCGACGACACACAGACCAAATGCCAAACCGTGTCTTATCGACTTGCTGACACAGATCGCTAACCACTGTCTTGGAATTCTGCATGGCGAACAAGACACGACCTCGCCTCACAATGCGTTGTTCCGTTCGACCATCGCCAAGTAACCGTTTGATCTCTTGTGCATCTGATGGTTTCAAATGAACCATTTTGGGTTTGCGTCTTCTCATACGCAACTACACTCTCTCCTAGAAGATAAAGTATGAGAAGTATACGGCTTGTTAATGTGCCATGACTATGTTGAATTACTTTTCAAACGCACCACTAGAGCAACTTTTGCCGTCGAAACCACCTCAACGAGAGGGGCGCCCATAATGCACCTTCCCCTTGGCTTGTACTTTCAATCACGGTGTAATCAACGAACCCCGCCGCGCTATAGGCTTTTTCTGCTTCTGACAAATCTCTGTTCGAGATGGCGACCAGATTCATCTCCTGGGTGTACTTTATGATTTGCAGTGCAATGCCCTTGCCCATAAAGCCCGCTCCGACCATGGCGACTTTAATGGGTTTTCCTTGTGCTTGTCTTTTAGGAGTCTGTCAATAATAATCATAAGACCTGCCTGATGAGATGAAAGGTGGGGTGGAAACTATCGAGAAAAATCCGGCCGATTTGCATCCTTCTTGGAAACTATTTTAACCGGAAGAGGCCATTCTATCCCAATCACCGGATCGTTATAGCGTAACGCCGCCTCGGCTTCTGGATGGTGTGCCTCTGATATAAGATAAGTAACCTCGGTTTCCGTTTGAAGAGTCTGAAATCCGTGGGCAAAGTCTTTGGGCACATAAAGCATCCTGAAATTGTCCGCGGTCAACTCGATGCCCAGCCACTGTTTGAACGTAGGTGATACCGGTCTCAGGTCAATGATAACATCGAAGATTCCGCCCCGCGTGCAGCGTATCAATTTCGTTTCCTGGTAGGGAGCCTTCTGATAGTGCATCCCGCGGACGGTTCCGCTCGCATTGTTAAAAGAAATGCTCTGCTGAACTACCCTCCCGACAAGACCCCGTTCTTCAAATTCACTACCGTCCCATGTGCGCGCAAAAAAGCCTCGATGGTCTTCACGTTTCTCTAATTCAATAATATAAGCGCCTTTCAATTTTGTCTCAATAAAGATCATACTTAAACCACTTTCAGCTTGGGAATGGGGATAATGAACTTCCCGCCCAGCCGTCTATATTCGGCTTGTTGTGCAAGAATCTCGTCTGCAAAATTCCACGTCAGCAAAAGCACATAGTCGGGCTGGCTCTCAAGCAAGGCATCTGTTGAACGGATAGGCAAATGTGTGCCAGGCGTAAAACGCCCTTGTTTCGCCGTGCTTCGATCGACCACATAATCCAATGTCTCTGAGCCGATCCCAAAGTAATTCAGGAGAGTTGTGCTTTTAGCAGATGCACCATATACTACAATTCGTTTCCCTTCGGATTTAATGGCTTGTAAACAAGCAAGCAAGTCTTGTCGCAGACTCTCCACCTTCTTGCCAAAATCCCGATAAAAAGAAAAATGGCCCACACCCCAGTGGTCCTCCTCTTCAAGAAGAGCCTTTACGCGCGCGGCCCCATCATGTTCCAGGGAACGCGGGCCATCGGCTCGTTGAAAGTAAACACGCAATGAGCCGCCATGTATGGGCAAACGCTCGACGTCAACCAGTGTCAGCCTATGGTGTGCAAAAAGATTGCGAAAAGATGTAAGCGAGTAATAGCACAGATGTTCATGATAGATTGAATCAAATTCAACGTGATCAATCATGTCCTTGACGTAATGATTCTCAATGATTGCTACACCATCGGGTTTGAGAAGAGTGGATATCCCGGCTACTACGCCTTGCAGATCGGCCACATGGGCTACCACATTGTTGGCGTGGATGATGTCCGCCGCGTACTCCCGGTCTCGTAACCGCTCGGCCAGAGTATTATCAAAGAACTCGCTCTCAGTCTGGATCCCACGCTCCTCGGCAACACGGGCGATGTTTCGAGCCGGCTCCACTCCAAGCACGCGAATCCCCTTCTCCTGATAATTTTTCAACAAATACCCATCGTTGCTTGCCAGCTCCACCACAAGGCTCCCCCCGGTGAGACCACGGCGCCGAATCGTCCTCTCCGCGATCTCGCGTGCGTTTTGCAGTACGGTATCGGAGACCGAAGAGAAATATAAATACTCGCGGAAGAGCTTCTCGGGCGAAACAGTCTCTGTGATTTGCACCAAGGTGCAGTTCGGACAAAAGACCAGGTCGAGTGGAAAGCTTTCTTCGGGATGGGCCAACTCTTCAGGAGTCAGAAGCGCGTTTGCCAGCGGCGTGCGCCCTAATGAAATAATTGGATGCAATTCGGTGTGTTCGCAGGAACGACAGGTAAACACTGATTCAGTCCACAAAAATCTTTATATCATTCATTAACAGATGTTCCCCGGCTTCTTATTGGGTTTTCCAGTAAAAATTCGGATCAATCTTTTCGACCCGGATCAACTCTCTTAGCTGTTTGATGCGGGTGTAGGCAGGGAACTCGAAATCGTCCCGGGAAAAATTAATTTCTTCAAATAATTTCTTTAATTCCTTCGCGCCTGCCTCGACATCTATTGTGGGTTTATATTCCGGAATTAGGCTTTTTATCTTTTCGAACGACACCCTGTAACTACGTTCGTCCCCATCGCTCTTTCCGAAACTGAGACTGCTTCCACTAAAAGTGCCAGCGATCACCTCCGCGATTTCCCGGACCCTGTAATTCTGCTTTGTGTCCCCCACGTTGATGATCTGGTTGTGCAACACCTGTCGAGGCAGGTCCAGCGCGCGGGTAAATGCCTGGCAGATGTCCAGAACGTGCACCAAAGGGCGCTCGGGTGTTCCATCGCTGGTGAGTTTAATCTCTCTACTTGTCCAGGCATGACCTGACAGATTATTAACCACGATGTCGAACCGCATTCTAGGTGATGCGCCGAACGCCGTCGCATTCCTGAACATGACAGGGGAGAAATCATCTGAGGCAAGTTTCCCCAACTCCTGTTCCACCAATACCTTGCACTTGGCATAGGCTGTCACCGGATTTGGTTCTGTTTCCTCGGAGACAATATCCTGCGATGCGATGCCATAAACGCTACAGGAGGATGAGTAAATGAATCTCGAGATGCCCGCCTCTTTGCACAGTTTTGCCAGCCTGGTTGACCCCCGATGGTTGATGGCGTAGGTGATCTCAGGATCCAGCTGGCCAAGCGCATCATTCGACAATTCAGCCAAATGGATGCAGGCATCAAATCCTTTCAGATCCTCCAATTCGACCTGGCGAATGTCTTTGACGATTTGAGTCTTAAACCCGTTGTAACCGTCGTATAACGAGCCTGCGCGGTAAAATCCTGTATCCAGCCCAACAACCTGGTGACCGTGTTTCATCAAATCGGGGGCAAGTATGCTGCCAATATAACCGTCTGTCCCTGTAACAAGCACTCTCATAATAGATCTCCTCCGTCTCGAACTTAAAAATCGGAATGACCGCTTACCAGATTTTCCAGGGCGGACTGCCAGACCGCCACTTCTCTTCAAGCACTTCCATGTCTCTCAAAGAGTCCATGCTTTGCCAGTATCCGCTGTGACGATAGGCAATCAACATTCCATCTTCTGAGAGTTTTTCCATAGGCTGTTGCTCCCAGACTGTATCGTCTCCGTCAATGTAATCGAAGATTTCGGGTTCGAGAACAAAAAAGCCGCCGTTGACCCAGGCTGTCTTTTGATCGGATTTTTCTCTAAAATCCATAATCTTTGCGTCTCCCTCCTCCAAGGAAAAGGCACCAAAGCGTCCTGGCGGCTGGACGGCAGTAAGCGTTGCCAGACCATTCTGGTTTCGATGAAAAACGATCAATTCTGTGATATTGATATCGCCTACCCCGTCACCGTACGTTAGACAAAATGTTTCATTCTGGACGTAATCTCGAATGCGTTTGATCCGGCCGCCTGTCATAGTTTTTATACCGGTTTCTACCAGGGTTATGCGCCAGGGCTCGATCTCGGAATGATGAATATATATTTCCCTTTTTTGCAGGTCATAGGTAACGTCAGAATGATTGAGAAAATAATCGGCAAAATATTCTCTGATCATTTCGCCCTTGTATCCCAGGCAGATAATAAAATCATTCAGGCCGTGGGCCGAATAAATTTTCATAATGTGCCAAAGCATCGGACGGTTCCCAATCTCAACCATCGGTTTTGGTTTCACTCTTGTCTCTTCGCTAAGACGCGTGCCATACCCTCCAGCAAGTATTACAACTTTCATAGGTACCCTCGTTAGAAGATTTTTGGAAATTCTACTACAAAAGCTTTCAAGTTGCCTAAAACCACACGCGACTCCCTGGAAATAGCCATGGTTGAGGCATATAGCGTGGGGCGATGAGAAAGATCACCATATAGTTTGTGTATAGCTTGTGAAAACCTTCTGCGAATGCGATTGGCCCACACAAAGAGTTATTAGTGTTGACTCCAACTCCGCGTGGGCTCGCGCGAACAGAGTACAAATTCACGATCGATCTCTTGTCCATGAGACAGATTCTGACGATTTTGATTCTGTTCCTCGCAGCTACACTAGTTTACCTCCTAGCAATATACAAGGTTATGGGCAAGATAATGGGTCTTTCATTCACACGCAGTAGAGGTCAAGCAACAGCGGCATAATGAAACAGCAGAAATCCTCACACTCTACTATCTGATTTCTCTGTCGATTGCCGTTTTAATTTCAAATAAGAACGAATAATAAGTTGCTGAGCAGCAACTGCAATGTCCTTGCCCAATGCCCAAAAGTTTCGTCTTAATAGAATCCATCGGATCACATCTGCATAACAAGCTGTGCGGTCATATACATTCAATGGAGCCCTTTTTATTGCATTTAGACAACCAAATAAGAAGAGCCATTTCGGCAATACTGTTTTGCCTTCTAAAGAAGTATCGAACAATACATGGCGTGCCCGCTCGCTTTTCCAGATTTTCGTCGATCGTCCTGGATGATCTCTTCGAAAAAACAAATACTCAGGGACCACATAATATCTCCCATAAAATGTTAATTCTGCCAGAAACACCAGATCTGCAGATGTAAAACTCCCATGAAGGGATGTCTGTGCCACGCCATTTACACGCATCAAGCCATAAAAAAAATTGGCAGACAAGTTAAAGAGGAGAAAATTCCTAAATCTCTTTGCGGGCTCTGGGAAATCAGCATCTGATTTTTTATATTCAACGTCATGCAAATGTTTTCCATTCTCATCTATCAGAATCGTCTTCGGTATGCACAAAACTACATCCGGATTCTTATCAAGAACCTCTACACATTTGGATAAAAAATCAGGGGCAATCGTATCGTCATACCCAATCCATTTGAAATATTCCCCTTTTGCCAATTTAAAAACAAGATTATGGTTGGGAGCAGAGCCTAAATTCTTCTCATTCCGATGATAGCTAATTCGCTGATCTTCTTGAGCATATTTAAGGCAAATCTCTTGCGTTCTGTCATTCGAAGCATTATCCGATATGATGAGTTCAAAATCCGTATAGGTTTGAGCGAGGACGGAGTCCAGTCCTTCTTCAAGATATTTCTCCCCATTGTAGACGGGCAATCCAATACTTACTTTTGGCTTGGTGCTTACCATCCACTAACCTCCATTACTATACCGCTATTCATAAAAATCAGCTGGACGAGAACCTGCACGGCCAGCCAAGATTACACCTTTCATAAATACTTTTGTCAGAAAATTCTACCACAAAAGCCCTGATCTAATCGTGGATGGTAGCAGCAGTAAGTTACAAAGATTGATACTGCTGCTATAACTCTTCAGTAAGATCGTTTGGCTCGAGGAGCACGTGTAAGACACGCCTGCACATTTTCTGAAGTCTGTTCTTTGACAACACCCCAACTCAAGATAGCCGCGATGCCCGCTCCACTCCCGTAATCATGTAGATTTTGTTTTTTTCATCACCACCATACGAAGCCAGGTGCCTGACCAGTCGACACAGTCGTCCTTTCCTTTTGTGTCTTGTCTGTTGGGTGCAGTCCACACCCGAAGAAGCTCTTTTATTCCTATTTTAAGAAAACCCTTTGAGTGCCCTTGCTGCGGTTTTTAGCGAAGTCGCTGTCGAGTATAATCTGCTTGTTCGCACGATAGAGGTGATTGTTCCAAAGATGGTAAAGAGGTGGTTAAATGGGCTGTGGGACAGTCTGGCAACCGTCCCACAGCCGAGAAAAATAAAGGGAATTGAATTATATGCGTCTGAAGCTGCTTTTACCAGATGTAAAGCCAGATCAATGGCAGTTGCCAAAAGAATGTGCAAAGAAAGAATGCAAGGGAAAACGCTTTTATCCACGCCAAGCGGTCGAGAAAAAGATCGTGGATGGGAAGTATCAAAAGGTGCAAGCCTGGCGCTATGAATGTGCCAGTTGTGGATGTACCTTTCGGGTCTACCCGCCAGGGGTTGGGTCTCAGCATGTATCTCATCGGGTGATCGGGCTGGCCGTCATGCTGTATATACTGGGCTTGAGTTACGGAGCGGTGGCGCTTGTGCTGGCAGCCTTGGGCATTGGGATTGGGAAGACCAGCGTCTATCGGGCTGTGCAGGCGGTTGCTCAAAAAGTGCCAGGGATGAAGCAAGAGAAGTTGCTGGATGGCTACCGAACCGGCGCCGTGGGGGCAGACGTCACCAGCGTGCGATGTCATGGGCAATGGCTGCCCTTGGGAATTAGTGTCGATGCCGTCAGCGGACT
>Ga0105101_10000698_pt1 | contig 14170 bp, 9 predicted proteins | sample PPLLak21cMay2015_2_FD_87037 | JGI IMG/M metagenome (GOLD analysis project Ga0105101, IMG submission 87037) | Freshwater sediment microbial communities from Prairie Pothole Lake near Jamestown, North Dakota, USA - PPLs Lake P8 Core (1) Depth... | ecosystem: Environmental > Aquatic > Freshwater >... | reverse complement strand
TGCCGATACCGACAAATTCAGGAAGTTCAGGCTCACTCCGCTAAAAGCAAAGTCAGTCAAAGCTCCCCTGATCAAGGAGTGCCTGGCCAATATCGAATGCCGTGTAACGGATCACATCAGGAAACACAATATTTTTATTCTTGATGCCGTGCAGGCATGGATCGATGCAGGCCGGAAGGAACGTCGCACGATACACGCCAACGGAGACGGGACATTTGTAGTTGATGGCCGGACAATCAATTATCGCGGGCTGATGACTGCAAAACTTCCTCCGGGAGTGTAAGTCATGAATGATAAGTCATATAAACAGCATTTATCGGTTCAACAGCATTTTTTCCATCATAATTTCAGTGTAGTTTCACAGCAACCCATCACGTACCCATAAATAAATCAATGTATGAGAAAAATATTACTTTTTTTGCTGCTTGTTCCCCGGATCACCTATTCACAGATTGAAGTCAGCCATAAAATCCAGCCAGGGGAAAGCTGTTTTGCAATAGCAGGCATAAAAAAGGCAACGGATATATATTTCGATACTGCAGATTTCGAACTGGTAAAAAAGGTGGGATCTTTTTTTATGCAGGATGTGGAACGTGTTACCGGCAAAAGGGGAAATCTTACCCATGAACGCTCACAATTCAGAGAAAATGTAATTATTATCGGGACCATTGGCCATTGCAGTCCAATAGATGCATTAATCAGTTCCAAACGTCTGGATGTTGCCCCCATTGTCAACCAATGGGAACGTTTTATGATAAAAACCATCGACAAGCCTTTCCCCGGTGTGAAGAAAGCATTGATTGTCGCCGGCAGTGACCGCAGGGGAACCGCCTATGGTGTTTTCTCCATCTCTGAAGCCATAGGCGTTTCACCCTGGTATTGGTGGGCTGATGTACCGGTGCAAAAAAGCCATGAGCTGTATATTAAAAGCGGTTCATTAATATCAAAAGCTCCATCGGTCAGGTACAGGGGTATCTTTTTAAACGACGAGGACTGGGGATTAAAGCCCTGGGCATCAAAATTAATGGACCCGGCTTTGAATGATATCGGGCCTAATACCTATGCCAGGGTGTTCGAGCTGATGTTAAGGTTAAAGGCCAATTATTTGTGGCCCGCCATGCACGCATGTTCGGGAGCATTCAACAAATACGAAGAGAACAGGCTGGTTGCCGATTCGTTTGGAATAATTATGGGTTCGTCGCACTGTGAACCATTGTTATTCAATAATGCCAGCGAATGGGATAGAAAAACAATGGGGGAATGGAATTATATAACCAACAAAACCGGAATTCTGGAGCAGTTGGAAAAAAGAGTCAGATCCAATGCTTCATATGAGAACGTTTACACATTAGGCCTGCGTGGTTTGCATGATGCCGGAATGATCGGTAACCTGACACAGCAGGAACAGGTCATCAATTTACAAAATGCTATAAATGACCAGCGCGATCTGCTGAAAAAATACATTGATGCACCCATTGAGTCGATCCCTCAGGTTTTGATCCCTTACAAAGAAGTCATGAAGTTATATGAAAAGGGATTGCAGGTACCGGATGAGGTAACCCTGGTCTGGCCCGACGACAACTATGGTTATATTAAGCGGTTGAGTACCCCTGAGGAGCAAAAGCGTACGGGTGGTTCGGGTGTTTATTATCACCTCTCCTATCTGGGTGAACCCCATAATTATTTATGGATGAATACGACCTCGCCGGCCCTCCTGTATGAAGAAATGGCCAAGGCATATCATGCGGGGGCTGACCGGGTATGGATAATGAATGCCGGCGATATCAAGGGTTGCGAGTATGCCATTGACCTGGCTATGAATATGGCCTGGGACATTGACGCTTTTAATTACCAAACCATAATTAAGCATCCGGCAGCATGGAGTTCCGCGATGTTCGGAGCTCAATACTATAACGACTTTCAGGAGATCTGGGATCATTTCTATCACCTGGCTTTTATCCGCAAGCCTGAATACATGGGATGGGGCTACGAATGGAACAGCCGCCAGGCAAACACTGAAAAGATTACGGATACCGACTTTTCATTTACGCACTACCGAGAGGTTGAAAAACGATTGGAGGCCTACCGCAACATTGCCCTGAAAGCAAACACAATAATGGCATGGTTAAAAGAAGAACAGCAGGCAGCATACTTTCAGCTCGTGTATTATCCGGTAAAAGCAGCGCAACTGATGAATGAAAAAATGCTGACGGCCCAGCAAAACAGGTTTTACGCAAAACAAGGCCGTGCGAAAACAAATACTCTTGCCTGCACTCCAAAAATCTCTCTGCCCAGCCTGCAAATGCTCACAGATGAATACAACTCCATGCGCAACGGAAAATGGAGCGGCATGATGTCACTCAAACAGGGATACCTGGCGTCTTCACACCTGATGCCACCGGTGGATTCCATATCGCTTCCCGACGAGCCGGTACTCGGAATTTTCGCCGAAGGTGACAAGGTGGACAATTACAGCCCCAAACCTTTTGCCTCCCTACCCTGCTTTAATTCTTTCGCGCCAAAAACCTACTATGTTGATGTGGTGAACAAGGGCGGGAAAATCCTGGACTGGGAGGCAGTACCTTCTGAAGAATGGATTGTAATCAGCCGGAAATCGGGCAAAACTGAAGACGAACAACGCATAGAAGTATCCATCGATTGGCAAAAACTGAAACTACCCGCTGACGAGTATACCTTTGGTGAAATAACATTCATTTCAGGCATCATGAAAGAGAAAGTGCTTGTTTCAGCTTTTCAGCCACAGTACGTTAAAAAGGAAGAGCTAAAAGGATTGTTCGTCGAACAAAACGGATATATTTCTATTCCTGCTGCTGATTTTCACAGAAAGAATGAAGACACAACAGCAACCCTTATTGTAATTGATGGTTTGGGCATTGAAAACAAAGCCATTCAATTTGGAGAGCCCATGAACAGGATCCGTGACCCGCAAGCATCAATCCATGTAAATGCCGAATATGATTTCTATACCTTCAGTTCGGGTAATATTAAAATATTTATTTATGCCTTGCCTGTGTTTCCTTTAAATCCGCTGGAAGACGCCAGATACGCCTTAACCATCGATAACGGCCTTATTTTTAAACACGATATAACCACCACTGAATATGCTGATGGTTGGAAGCAAAATGTGTTGCGGAATTGCGCCATCAACCAATCGGTTGTTTCTCTGCCATCGCCCGGCAGGCATACGTTGAAAATTTCAGGAATAACCCAGGGCATGGTCATTCAGAAAATTGTAATGGATCTGGGAGGATTAAAGGATTCCTATACCGGACCTGAATCCACGAAAGTTGAATAAATACAAGGATTATCAATTCCCCCGGAAACCATAACCGTATTCATTCTTTTTGCTGTAACCTAAAACCTTATCGCAAAAATTACGTTTACAAGAATAATGAACTCAACTGACGCAAGATGAAAAAGGTAATGTTGTCCATAATGGTTGCAGCCATGCTGTTTACGGGCTGTGAATTGATTGAAGAAACTACGGGGCTGACCGAAGAAGAAGTCATTGAAGGCCTGAAAACAGCCCTCAATGTGGGCAGCGATTCAGCCTCAACCGGACTTTCAGTAATTAACGGTTATTATGGCAATGCGTTGGTGAAGATTCCCCTGCCGCCTGAGGTTGTGTCTATCAGGGATAAGATAAACGGAAATTCAACACTGGCTGTGATCAGTTCAACGATTGGGCTGGAAGATAAATTTGAGAATGTCGTCCTGGCGGTGAACCGCTCAGCGGAAAATGCAGCCAGGGAGGCCGCTCCCATATTCAAAAATGCCATAACCGGGCTGACCATATCACAGGGCTGGGACATCCTGAACGGGATCGTACCCTCAGGTACCAAATCCACTTCGGCTGCAGACTTTGATTCAACTGCCGCCACAGCCTACTTATCGCATCAAACTTACGAACCGCTTACCAACCTGTATGCTCCCAAAATCAATGCTTCACTGGATAAAGATCTGGTAGGGACTCTTTCTGCAACGGAGATATGGGGAGACGTAACATCCACCTATAATAATTTTCTTTCAAGGACGGATGTACAAACCGCCCTCATGTTGGCAGAAATGCTGGGCAAGGATCTTAACCTGCCCTCCTCCATCAACACGGACCTGGGAGTATTTTCGACACAAAAAGCACTGGACGGCTTGTTTTTAATGGTCGGCAAGGAGGAGAAAAAAATACGCAGGGACCCTCTTGCCTGGGCGCAGACTGCTGTAGGCAACATCCTTGAAAAAGTATTCGGATCCAAGGAATAATAAGATCCCTGTTATTTTGTTCTGCCGGATTTCTTTGTGCTTTTCTTAACGGCCAACGGTTTTTTATGCTTTAAGACAACCGTGGTCTTTTTCATGATCCTTTGTTTCTCAATCGATGCAATTCCCTCAACATACAGGGCATCAAGACTTACCCGGATCTCCACCCTTCCGGTGATCACACCTGTAATTTCCAGTACTTTAATGGTTTCGCATCCTTTCAACCGAAGCTGATCGGCAATGTCTCCAATCCGATCCATGTGATCATCATCGACAGAGGCGATAAAATTTTGTTTGGCAGTCTTTTTCATATTTTTATTCTTCTAGAGGTGCCTGCACCAATCCGGAACCCGCATCAACCGAGCTCTGGTTCAGCCTTCTTGCATTCTGGGTAAGCAGTGACCACACATCCATGGGCGTGGCGTCCGGATTCTGTTCAAAGTATAATCCGGCAATTCCTGAAACAAACGGTGTGGCCATGCTGGTACCGTCCCATTTGTCATGTTCGTTCTGTTTATTGATCATGCTGTAAACAGACACGCCGGGTGCTACCAGGTCAATCTGTCCACCATTATTATTGATGCCTCCGCAGGAGAACCAGGCTGCTTTCAAACCACTGTCGACAGCTCCTACTGCCATAATTGACGGGCAGTTGGCCGGATGGCCGACCGGGGCTATCAGCGAAGGTCGGTTGCTTTCGTTGCCGGCCGCCGCAATGATGAGGCATCCCATTTTCATGGATCTCTTGGCAACATTCTCATAAATCTTTGACCAGGGTTCATCCACTTCACAGGGAGCACCCAGCGACATGCTTATCACCCTGCACTTCTTTTTCAGGGCCCATTCTATTCCGGCCAGGATGCCTCCGTCAGTTCCTTCACCCTGGTCATTCAGTACTTTTCCGGAAAATATATTGGACTTGCCGGCAACGCCGTAACGCAATCCGGCTTCATCCTCATATCCGCATGCAACGCCCACACAATGCGATCCGTGGCCGTCAGCGTCGGCGGAAGAGCCTGAATCGACAAACTTCTTTGCGGTGATCATCCTGCCTTTCAGATCAATATGCTTCTTATACAGGCCAGTGTCGAGCACGGCAATGTTTATATTTTCACCGGTATAGGGTGAGTCAAGGACCCGGGTAGCCTTTATGCCCCAGGATGCCCGCTTGTCATCCGTGAATTTCCTTCTTAGTTTGGCCAATACCTTATCTTCCTGCGTGCAATCACCTTCCATCCGGTTGTAATCTTCCAGCAATGAATTGATACCATCGCGGTATCCTCTTAAATAGTCATACCGGTCGATGGCATATACAAAACGCTCCGGTTCGGAAGTCAGGATCTCCTGTTGCCCGAGTCCCTTTTTCATATGGGTTAACGCTGATTCTTTGTCGCCATTTATTATGGCCACATTCAAGAGTTCAAAAAAGATCCCGTCTCCTTCGGCAAAAGCCTGGGTGTATTTTTCCGGCGTTGTGATGTAATCGCTGAAATGAACCAACTTTACCGATGCAATTCTGGCTGTTTTAAAAAACTTTTCACGCTTTACCAGGGTGTTTAAAAGCAGCAGCTTTCTCCCGGTGAACTTTTTCTTTTCGATGATCTGGGTTTTCATGACAATAACATTTAACTTGTTTAACGTTGGGTATATTATGGTTTGCAAAAAAAATTCCGTTAACTTTCAGGTGGCTTATTGACCCATACATTTGCCAATAAAACGGAAAGTTATTAAAAATATAGGTTATGATCAAGTATTGGCGGGTCCCCATCTTGCAGGTAAGAAAAAAAAATTGAATGACGTATTTGAATACCGAACAAAGCCTGCCCCGATCCCTCGGGGGAACGCCGAATATCGAACGCTTAAGATAATATAAAGAGCATTTTATCTTCGATATTCGAAGTTCGGTGTTCCTTGTTCGAAATTTGAAATAAAATCCCTCAGGAGCCTGCTTTTGCAGTTTCCTATCAGTCCGTCCACACAACCTGTCTTGCCCCTACCGAGGTTATAATCTTTTTGACGTTTTTTCCATCTGCATCCATCACATAGATCTCATTGTCACCATCGAAAATAATTTTCTTGCCATCCGGGGACCATGAAGGATTTCCACCATAGCTTACCAGGGTTTGGTTATCGCCAACGAGCGTTACCACGCATATTCCCTCATCCGACTGATACACGATCTTACTTCCGTCGGGCGACCATTTGGGCCGTATATTGTTACCACCGGCAGTGGTAAGTTTATTCCAGCTGCTGCCATTGACATTCATCACCCAGATCTGATATCCGCTGGAATACATGTTATCACCGATGGTATCCACCTGGGCATGGACAAAGGCTATTTTACTGCCATCGGGAGACCACGACGGATTGCCCTCGTAAAAAAGATGGCCGTTGATCCTCAGGTCTCCACCGCTTCCGTTGGAGGCAGATACATAAAGATTCGCATTCTGAATGGTTGTACCGTTACTTTCTGTACTTGCATCCCTGAATGATTCGTATATTATGGTATTACCATCAGGGGACCAGGATGGCCATTCTTCGCCATATTCATATTCAGCCGGATCATATGTTATCTGTATAATACCAGATCCATCAGCTTTCATGGTATATATCTCCGAAGGCAAATTATATCCATAGGAATTATACGCAATTTTGCTTCCATCCGGCGACCATGATGGCTGTACATCATTGGCATCGTTATCCGTCAGCCGTTTCAGATTACTACCATCTGCATTCAGCGTATAAATCTCACCATCCCCGTCATCATACGAAACAAACGCCAGTTTGCCCGTCAGGGTTTTTACCGTTTCGTCCCCATCTCCATTCACATCATCGTCACCTTTTGAACAGGCGGCTATCATGGCAGCGCTCACCACCAAAATCATCAATACGCTTATGAAATCAAACTTCTCCTTTTTCATTGCTCATCCTCCAATTTTATAATTTTACGGATGGGAGCCGGTTAAAGTTATGGTCAAAATGAAAGTTGCAATAATTTTTAAAGATCAAACAGTTTTTTAATTTTACCGCCACGCTTCATTACATTTTTTAAAATGGCCCGTATTAATGTTGTTCCGAAAGATCTGAATGGCTTAAGGAATATCTTTTCATCCCTCAGTTCACGAAATTACAGACTGTATTTTATCGGCCAGGGTGTTTCCCTCATCGGAACCTGGATCGGAAATGTTGCTTTAAGCTGGCTGGTCTACCGGCTGACAGGTTCTGTATTTCTGTTGGGACTGGTAGGATTCACCAATCAGATACCCATGCTTATCCTTTCACCCATAACGGGTGTCCTTACCGACCGGTACAACCGTCATAAACTGATGTTGCTTTCCCAGATTTTCTTTTTGATCCATTCGCTGACCGTAGCATTGCTGGTGCTGTTTAACGTGATCGAGGTATGGCACATCATCGCATTGAGCGTTGTTTTCGGCATCATCAGCGCTTTTGATGCACCGGCACGGCACTCGCTGGTGATCGACCTCATTGAAAAACCCGGGCAGCTGGGCAATGCCATTGCCCTGAATTCGTCTATCTTTAATGCAGCCAGGCTGGTAGGGCCCGCCATAGCCGGAATTACCATTGCCCTCGTTGGAGAAGGGATCTGTTTTTTGGTGAATGCAGCCAGTTTTCTGGCGGTGATCTTTGCCCTGCTGAAAATGCATATTCCTGCAAGACCCCGGGAGATAAAGACCATCAACATGCAAGAGAGCTTTGCGGAGGGTTTCAGGTACACCTTTCATTCTGTACCCATCCGTACCCTGTTGATGTTATTGGCCGTCATGAGCCTGGTGGGATTTCCATTCATCGTGCTGTTACCTGCCTATGCCAAAGAAATTCTTCACGGCGGGGCGGATACGCTGGGTTTCCTTATGTCAGCCCTGGGGGCAGGAGCTTTGCTGGGAGCGCTCTATATGGCCGGGCGTAAATCGGTACTGGGACTGGGCAGGATAATCTCCATGGATGCTGTCATAATGGGGCTGGCCATTATTGCGGCCTCTTTTTCATCCCATATGGCGCTGTCACTCGTATTGTTTTTTTTCGGCGGCCTTTCCATGATACTGTCCGTTGCATCCATCAACACCATGATCCAGACCATTGTTGACGAAGATAAACGGGGACGCGTGATGAGCTTTTATTCCGTTGCTCTTATGGGGACTATGCCCATAGGAAATCTGCTGGCCGGAAGCGTGGCCAGCGGAATAGGAGTACCCTATACCATGCTGATAGGCGGCTCTATAACGGTGATATCCGGAGTATTGTTTCAACTCAACCGGAAATCCCTCCGTAAATTTGTGCATCCCATATATGTGAATAAAGGAATTCTGCCTTCCCTGCCGGATGAAATGTGAAGGGGGATGAAATCTCTCCATCACACCCTCTTTCTGCTTTTCTCTCCGTCTCTCTCTCTTTCTCTCCCTCTGCCTTCCTGCTACTTCTCCAGCATCGCAGCCGTGAATGCACTCTCGGGCAGGCTTGAGCCGGTCTGGAATTTATCAACGATCATAACCGACTTTCGCCCGTTCTGTTCATTCTTCATTTCCATCTGATAAGAGAAGTATTTCCCGTTTGGCTGCTTTTTATACTGTCGTATATATTGTGTTTTAAGCAATGTACCCTGCAGATCATAATATGCTGTCTTATGGCAGAGGTTGGTGGCCTTTTCAATATAGGAAACCTTTTTGCTGAAACCATTTTCAACGGCCACTGTTTCGTTGATACAGGCTGATTCAATCTTCCAGCAGAGCCTTCCCTCATAGCTTTCTGTTCCCAGTATTTTGTATTGAAAATCATTCATATTGGGCTTGCTCATGTCGGCGTTGGTAAATTCAGAGCCCATGAAATTCCTGCCCTTTTCGGTGCTGACGATCCGCCTGGTTTTGCGAAGGGCGGGCATATAGATCCACATATCATCGCCGGTGTTTTCATGGTCATATATCAGCATTGCCGTACCTTTTATATCAGCAGGAGCAATGAATTTAATCATGGTCTTGTTGGTTTCGCCGAATTTTCGTGTCGCCGTGGTGATCTGGCGAATCCTTTCACTGCCCTTAGCATCATATATCTTAAGGGTCGTAACCATTTCCATCGATGTATAGTCAATAACCTCAGTTGCCTTTTGACTGATTTCCTTCGCAGTTTGCGCAGATATTACTGCCGGCAACAGTAGGGCAGCAAGGAAAGTAAGATTTTTCATGCTCATCGTATTTAATTTATTCGGTTATTAATCTCGTTTTCCGTAATGCCAATCTTTTCGTGTTCTTCATGATATCCATGTCCGGCTGCAGCAGTTGCGGCAGCGTCACGGGATGCTTCAACTGAAATCTCAGCATCAGGTGGACAGGTCCCTAAGAATTTTGGCCGGATCAGCATGCATATTGCAGGTATAAGCACGAGAGCACATGTCAGGCAAAGGAAAAGGGAAATGATAATCAGGTATCCGAATGAACGGATAATTGGAAAAGCTGAAAGCGATAAAACCAAAAAGGCAAGCATAACAGCGAACGCGTTAATACCTATGCCCCGGCCCATCGTTTTCAGCGCTATGGTGATGGCTGCAGCACAGGTATGGCCGTTGGCTATCTCCGTTTTCAGCTTCCAGAACATCTGAATGGTGAAATCCACGCCCAGTCCGATTGAAACTGATGATAGCAATGCCGTCACTATGTTCAGCTCAATGCCTGTCCATCCCATGATCCCAAATGTACATACCACGGAAAACAGCAGCGGAAGTCCGCCCAGCAATCCGGCCGTTATGCTTCTGAAGATTATGGCCAGCAGGATAAGTATAACAATAAAAGCAAACAGCAGGGAATTGTATTGTCCGGTAACCACTGACTGGCATATTTCTTTCTCGATCAGGCTGTACCCTCCGACCAGGGATTTATGAGGATCATCCTTCATCATAGCCTCAATGGCATTCTCAATCCGGTTCATTTCCTCCATGCTCCCTGCCTGGTATTGAATGGTCAGCAAAGCCCTGGTATAATCAAAATCTACAATTTGTTCAAAATCTTCGGGATCGCCGCTCATGGAATACAATTCAATATATTGCGCCACGGCTTCCCGGCTTTCCGGGATCTTATCATAGAGCTCGTCACCGGGATCATTCAGGGCTGTACTTATTTTCCGGATGACGGTGGCAATGGAAGTAACACTGCCAACACCCTGCATTTTTTCAAGATCGGATTCATACCGGTCGAGATTCTTAAGGATTGCAGGATCTTTAATGTCCCCCTCAAACATTACAGAAATGATTTTATTGCCTCCGAAATGGGCGTTTAAAATATCCAGTGATTTGTTAAAGGAATGGCTTTTGGGAAGGATATTATTATGGTCGGAAGCCACCTTGAACCTGGAAAAACCCGCCACGGCAATGATCATGAAAACAACAAACACATAAACCACGCGACGCGGCTGTCGGATGGCAAAATCTGTCAGGGCACTGAGGATTTTGTCGACCGCTCCGTTGCTTTTCCCTGTAAAGCTTTTCTGCACCCTGCCTTTTTTCAGCAGCGACATCACGGCCGGAATATAATAAAGGCTGAGCAATAATGCAAAGCCAATGGCAATACCGGCTACTACACCCATCTGACTGGCCGGCAGCAGAATATGGACCACTAAACCCAAGACACCGGCTATGGTGGTCAGTCCGCATAACAATACGGGATTTTTCAGATATTCATAGGATTCAATGGCGATCCGGGGCATCGTAATTTCGGGCCGGGTCGCATTCAGCTCCTGGTATTTCGTGATAAAATAAACCCCGTAATTGTTGGCTATGGCAATCATCATGATGGGAATGAGGATGCCGATAATACCGATTTCCCAACCCATTAAAGGGATCACTGCAAAAGCTATGAGGATGGAAAACACCACTACTGAGAATGGCAACAGCACACCCCTCTTTTCTTTAAACGATATCCACAGGAAGATGAACATGATCAGAAGGCCAATGGGAAGGAGCAGCAAAATATCCCGGCTCAACTTGTGAGCTGCCTCATTCCTCATGAAGGGCTGACCGTTGATGGTAACCGTCTCATTTCCGGGAACTGCTGCCAGTTTTTGTTCTATCAGCTTCATAAGCTGCTTGTCATTTAGGCTTTTGTTGGCACTGAGGATGATCAGGGAGTACCGGAAATCATCCGACACTATCAGTTTGTAGGCCATGTCATTGGCTTCTATATCCCTGCGAAGTGCTTCCCTTTCCGCTGCGGATTGCGGAATCGCCCGGATCACCGGCTCAACTATCATAATGCCTGCCTCCCCTTTAATACTGTTGGTTTCGAATAGCGACATCACATCGTCAAACTCACTCATTTTGCTGAATTCACGGCTCAGATCACGGATCCGTGCCAGCGTTGAGGGATTAAGCACGTCGTCGCTTGCAAAAACAAGGATCATCATTTCTTTGTCACCGAAAACTTCCCCGATCTTATCCGTGTTGACTTTTGGCGCAATGGTAGCGGGGAGATAGGATTCAAGGTCGGGATTGATGGTTACCCTGGTCAGGGGAATTACAGAGGCTGCTATTATCAACAGGGTGGCAATGATGATCCACCATCTGTATTTAATTATGAAATGATCTTTCTTCATTGCATTGTGCTGTGATTAGAAACTGGCTTTAAGTTCAATGAATGCACCGTTAAGTACAGGGCCTGCATAGTTGAAAACCGATTCCTCCGGCCCATTCATATAAATGCAGCCAACACTCAATAACAAGGCATCGGTGGCCCTCCATGAAATTTTTGGACGAAACATGGTTTCTTTCGATGTGATATTAAAATATCCTGTTAATTCCACATTCCAGGCATCATAGGCAAACGATTTGCTAAGGGTAAGGCTGAGTGCATGGTTGGTCTTCTCCTGATGATAGAATATCTTCCGGTTGAACCGGGCTGATTCATACCGTACCAGGTCTTCGGCATATTGCATCCGGGCAAGTGGATTCATCGGGTCGCTGAGTATCGGTTCCTGCAGCGGTATGAAGTCCGTGACATATTGGCCGACATATTGCAGGATGGCGGTTACTCCGCCGATACTGCGTTCGATCCCGGCTACATAAGAGAGGTTCGGGGCTGGAACGTACTGGCTGGTATCATAATCATGGGTATGGTTGTATGCCAGTTCGCCTCTTGCTATCCATGGGCCCAATGGTAAAGCAAAGTCGGCCCCGATGGTGTTCTTAAGATAGGGTTTGGAGGAATAGGTGACCGTGGGAAAATCGCTCTGCCAGTCAATATCCTGCAGGTCAAAACCAAGGAAGGGATCATATCCCCTGAAATAAGAAAAAGCGAATCCGATCCCGGGCAATTCTATGTTTATCCGTGCAGCAGCAGTACTGTTCCTGAAAGATTTTTCAGGCAGGGTGGGTGAAGTAAATCTCACGTTCTGACCCAGATCAAAAAGGTCATACCGGTAAATCGAGGATACATAAAAAGGGATACCGATAAGGTCTATGTCAATTTTGTCAGAGACCCTGTATCTTGTCCTTAGCATGAAATTGGACATTTTCTGGTCATCAGGATCTGCTGACAGAAAGAAGTAGTCATTGGGGGTGATGTTGTTCGTGGGATTGAAACCGTCAGTGCGGCCCCAGCTTACGATCTGGTTTCCCAGGAATATATCCAGTTTATCCGTGCTGTAACCGGCATAGGCCTCTTTCAGCTGAAAAGTCGTGTATTCCTCTCCCAGGTTAAGGCCGCCCCGCACCCTGACATCAGAAAAGAGAAAGGTCTTTCCGCCCGACCACTTCCCCTGCAGGCAGAATTCACCGAATACGGATGCATAGTCAAATGTTTCGCTGCCGCCGAAAGCCGAACCACGGGCAAAACCATTCAGCTCTATCTTTTTCCTGCTGCTTTCCTCCGTAGCCTCTGTAACGGCACTCTCAGATATATCCTGGGCATGAATGTCAGTAAACCCCCAGAGCATGCATGCCAATATTGCATAATGGTGCTTTTCCATGATCGTTTTGTTTTGCATGAATTATGTAACAAAACTACCCGTAAAGCAAATGAGGAAGGTTTTTCTTTTAAAAGTCGGACAGGAACAATAGGTTCAGACTCTCAACGTTGAAAAATTGAACTTCAAAATGACAGGTTGTTAATAATATAACTCATTTGTAAGCGTTGGAAATTGAATTTTTATATTCCAGCGGTGTCTGACCCGTAAGGTTTTTGAAAACGGTAAAGAAAGATGATTTACTGCTGAAACCGCATTCGTATCCGATTGCCTCAATGGAATATTTACTCTTGTTGCCTGCCAGCATAGCTTTTACTGCTTCTATCCGGTATCCGTTGACAAACTGAAAAAAGTTCTTTCCGATTTCCGTATTCAGCACCTCGGTCAGCTGATGCTTGGGGACACTCAGTTCCGCAGACATCAAGTCCATGTTTAACTCACTCTGAAGGTAAGGCTTATTGTTTTCAAAATATTGCAGGATTTTGTTCTTTATATCTTTCTTTTTCCGGTCGGCAAGAACAGAGCTTTTATATCGCAGGTGCACTTCTTCCGGGGTGGTTTTTGCGTATATGGGTTTTTGCCAGAGGCCATAGAACCCAAGGGCATAAACCATAAACAACATGGCAGCATAATTAAAGATATGGGGTAAATAAAGGTTGGTGCCCTGAAAAACCACCGTTGCCCCTATGATAAATGAAACAACACAATACAGAAGATAAAATACTATGACGAATAAAAGCCATCCCAGGCTGATAGCGCTTTCAATTGTCGAGAATTCGTTTTCAAGGTTCCTCCGGTGCCTGATAACCTGAATCAGGCTCAGTGAGTTGTATACCAGCAAGGAAACAACGGTCGCCACACCAAAAGCCAGCCGGAATCCCAGGGTGGTGTCGGAATGAAGAAAAGTGCTTAATGAAATGGTCTCTTT
>Ga0105101_10000697_pt1 | contig 14176 bp, 16 predicted proteins | sample PPLLak21cMay2015_2_FD_87037 | JGI IMG/M metagenome (GOLD analysis project Ga0105101, IMG submission 87037) | Freshwater sediment microbial communities from Prairie Pothole Lake near Jamestown, North Dakota, USA - PPLs Lake P8 Core (1) Depth... | ecosystem: Environmental > Aquatic > Freshwater >... | reverse complement strand
TGAGGCTGAGCCAGCCGGCCAGCGCATACGCCAGCGCCGTCAAACCGGCGATCAGCACAAAGCGCCGGATGGCGGCGGGATCGGGCAGCGGCAAACGAGCCAAGAGGAATTCCGGTTTACTGCGCAGAATCGAACTCGGCGCGCACTGACTCCAGGGCTTCCTTGAGGGTTTCTTCGGACAGGCCGTTGAGCTGTTCGGCCAGCATTTCAGCCGCGTCGATGGTGACGGTTTCATCGGGCAAGCTGTCGGTGTCGAGATTGGCGACGAACACCGCCGCAGCGCCCGTCACCTGCAGCAACTGGCGGCGCTCGTTCATCAACATCTCGATTTCGTCGCGCAACAGGCGGACTTCATCTTCCTTCATGGCGTGTACGGTCATGCTTGTATCCTCATTCTGATCAGCCAAACAGGGTCAACACCCCGGTGTAGCCATATAAGCGGTTATGGGAAATTTCCCCATTGGCAAAAAACCCCACCAGCGGAAATTCGCCCAGGGTGTCGCGTATCAGTCCCAGTTCGCGATTGGGTGCGCCGAACATGTGCTCGCCGCGACCCAAGCAGGAATAATACACGCCGCCCCGGATCGGCGCGTTCAGTTGCGCCCTGATGGCGGCAAGCATCCGCAGCAGGTCATCTTCAGCGCTTTGCTGGTCGCGCCGGCAGAACAGCATTTCGTCTCCCGGCTCGACCGCTTCGCCGACTGCCACCAGGTCGTTCTGCGGATCGACGCCCAGAATGTTGCGCACCAGATAGTCGCCGGTATCCGAGCCCCGCACCGGCAGGCCGATAAAAATATAGCCCGCCGCCCGGCGCAGGTCGTGTGCCAGCACGTCGCCGATTTCCTCCTTCATCACGTCCAGGGCTGGACGGTGATCAAGGCTGCCGATAATGTTCTTGGTGGCGGTGGTGATGCGGTGTCGTGGCCCCAGTGGGGAAACCCCCTGCGTCAGCCGCGTCGCCAGTTTCACCCGCTCGCTGAAAAGCACGCCGGACAGGCCGCCGCTCACAACGACGTCGCTGATCTGGGCTGTCTCGCCCTGCGAACTCGACAGCCCGCCGACGACAAACCCGCTCGATACGTGCGCGGAAAGGGCTTCGATCAATTCCTGGATGCGGGTATTCGCCGGATCGCCATGCGCCAGCGCAAAGTAGGCATCCGACGGCTGAGCCTGGATGTCCTGCGGCGTGCGCATCACCGGCAACATGCTGAAATCGGCGGGATCGAATTCCCCCAGCATCACCGCCATCGCCGGCGCTTCCAGATACTCCGCCCCGGTGGCGCACACCCCCACGCCTACGCTGCCGGTCCAGTGCGGCACCCCGGTCGCGCTCTTGAAAAAAGCCAGAATCGCACCAAGCTCGCCCACGAACGCATCCGACACATACAGAAAGCCCAGGGTCGCTCCCGCCGGAATCGCGCCCAGTTGGGTCATGCAGGCCTGCGCCGCCTGGGTCCAGTCAGCGTGTACGGTATGGGCAAATTTGAACGGGGTGGTCATGACTTTGGAGTGGGCATGGATGTCCACGATATTATGCGAAACTCGTTTTCAGGTTTCATCCCATGCCAGAAATTTCTGCGCTCCACCCTCCGATCACCCCCTACGCCAGCGGCATGCTCGACACATCGGGCATCCACCGCATTTACTGGGAGACTTCCGGCAATCCCGACGGCATCCCGGTGCTGTTCGTGCACGGCGGGCCCGGCTCCGGCACCTCGCCCCAACAGCGGCGCTTCTTCGACCCGGCGCGCTACCGCATCGTGTTGTTCGACCAGCGCGGCAGCGGCCGCTCGACCCCGCACGGCGAACTTGCCGACAACACCACGCCGCACCTGATCGCCGACATGGAAACGCTGCGGCGCGAACTCGGCATCGATTCCTGGCTGGTGTTCGGTGGCTCGTGGGGCTCGACGCTCGCGCTGGCCTACGCCGAGGCCCACCCCGAGCGCTGCAGCGGGCTGGTGCTGCGCGGCATCTTCCTATGCCGCCCAAGCGAGATCGACTGGTTCCTGTATGGCATCCGCGCCTTCTTTCCCGAGGCGCAGCGGCAACTGGCGGAATTCATCCCGGAGTCCGAACGCGCCGACCTGCTGACGGCCTACCATCGCCGCCTGATCGACCCCGACCCGGCGGTGCACCAGCCTGCCGCCTATCGGTGGGCAACCTTCGAAGCTTCGTGTTCGACCCTGCTGCCGAGCCCCGAACTCGTCGCCGCCTTCGGCAGCGACAAGACAGCCCTCTCCCTGTCGCGCATCGAGGCGCACTATTTCTTCAACCACATCTTCCTGCCCGACAACATCCTGCTCGCCAACGTCGACCGCATCCGCGCCATTCCGGCCATCATCGTGCAGGGACGCTACGACGCCGTCTGCCCCATCGTGTCGGCCGACGAACTGGCACGCGCCTGGCCCGAGGCGCGCTATGTCATCGTGCCGGATGCTGGCCACTCGGCATTCGAGCCGGGTACTTGTCGCGAACTGGTCGCTGCCTGCGACCGCTTCGCCGAGACCGGAGCGTTCGACCGATGAGCCTGTCGCCTTATGTGTTCGACGCCAGCGCCGAGAACTTCAACCGGCTGGTGCTGGAAAATTCGCACAAGGGTCCGGTGCTGGTGCACTTCTGGACCCCCAAGGCCGGCCCCTGCTTCATCCTGATGCCGCGCCTGGTGAAGCTTGCCGCGGAATACGGCGGCAAGTTCCTGCTGGTGATGCTGAACGCCGACGAGCTGCCGGAACTGGCGCGCCGCTTCAGCGTGAACTCGGTGCCCACGGTGAAGTTCTTCTGGCGCGGCGAAGTCGCCCACACCATCCACGGTGCCGACCCCGACAGCAGTTTCCGCGAGGTGCTCGACCGCTTCATCGCCGGTGATGCCAACCGCGCCCACGCGCTGGGGGTGGCGGCGTGGCAGTCAGGCAACGTCCAGCAGGCACGCATGCTTCTGGCCAATGCCGCGATGGCCGAACCCGACAACCTCGCCATTCCGCGTGACCTCGCCAAGCTGTTGTGGGCCGAAGGCGAAGGCGAACAGGCGCTCAAGCTGCTCGACAGCCTGTCGCCCGAAGCGCGCAACGACGCCATGATCGCGCCCCTGCATGCCCACCTGAATCTGGCGGAAACCGCACGCCTGGCGCCGCCGCTGGCGGCTCTGGATGCGAACATCGCGCGCAACCCGGACGACCTCGACGCGCGCTACCAGCGCGCTGCCGTGCTGCTGGCGGCGGACGATTTTGCCGGCGCGATGGAAGAGCTGCTCGCCATTGCCCGCAGCGACCGCGGCTTTCGCAACGACATCGGCCGCACCAGCCTGCTGGCGCTGTTCGACCTGCTGGGCAGCGCGCATCCGCTGACGCGGCAATACCGCCAGGCTTTGTCCGAAGCGCTGCATTGAACTTCGATCACGCCGCTTTTGCGCCCTACCGGGCGTTGATCGACGCGCTGGAACTGGCGCGTGGCCTGCCTTCGCTGGACGCGCTCAACGCGCTGGCCGTCGCGCGCGGCACGACGCAGTCGCGCGGGCTGCCGCTGCGCTTTTTCGCCCCCGACGGCCGCCTCTCCGCGCGTGATTACGAAACCCATATCCTGAACACCGGCCAGGTGCCGACCCGCGCCGACGCCTGGCACGATGTGCTGAATGCGTTGGTGTGGCTGCGCTTTCCGCGCTTCAAATCGGCGCTGAACGCAGCCCACGGCGAGGCCATCGCGCTTGAAACCGACACCCGGCGCGGCCGCCGGCGTGACGCGCTGACGGTGCTGGACGAGTCTGGCGTGTGGGTAATCAGCCGCGACCCGGCCTTGACCGAATGGCTGGCCGGGCGTGCGTGGCGCGCGCTGTTCTGGGAAGCGCGGGCCCGTGTGGAACATGACATGTGCTTCGTGGTGGTCGGCCATGCGCTGCTGGAAAAGGCGCTGGAACCCTACCCGTCGATGACCGGCAAATGCCTGATGCTGATGTCGGATTCGCTCGACCTCGATGCTGCCGATGCGCTGGCAGTCACCCCGCTTGAAACCGTCGACACCCCGCGCCAGCTTGCGCCGTTGCCGATCCAAGGCATTCCCGACTGGGACCCGGCCAACGCGCAGGCAAGTTACTACGCCAACCAGGCGGTTTTCCGGCCGGCGAACTAGGCAGCGGTGGCAGGCAACTCGCCTCCGGCCACCCACGCCTGAGCCAGTTCCAGTTCGTCGAACAGGCGGATATCCGCTGACATGAACAGGCGGTTCACCCACATGCTCCACGCCACCCACTGGTCGCCCGTCAGGATAGCGATGCGGCCGAAATCGTTCTTGTGCTCGCGCGAGAATTTCAGTTCCTCCCACGCCACGTCGACGCTGTACGACAGCATGTCGCGCAGGTCGAACAGCAGGTTGACCGTGCCCTGAAACTGGATGCCGTAGCACACCGCCTGCTCGAATTCACGGTAATCGTCCAGCGTGAACTGGCCCATCACGGTGACGGCAATCTGGTTGTCCTTGACGTTCAGGCTGATCATGGTGGTCTCCTCTGGAATAGGTTCCAACTATAGCGAATCGGGCCGCACCGGTGTCGACGCGCGCACCGCCCACACGCCGGCTGCCGCCACCACTGCCATGCCGATCCAGGCCAGCAGCGGCAAACGTTCGCCGTACAGCAGCACGCCGTACAGGGCGGAAAACCCGACCGTGGTGTAGGCGAGCGAGCCAACCGTGAGCGTGCGGCCGCGATGATACGCCCGCGTCAGCGCCAACTGCGCCACCGTCGCGGTGACGCCGATGCCGATCAGCCACGGCCAGTCGGCTGCCTGCGGCGTGTGGAATCCGGCGACTGTCATCCAGGCGGCGGCGCCCACGGTCGAGATCAGGGTGAAATAAAACACCACCCGCCACTCAGGTTCGCCCAGCCTGCCCAGCTGCTTGACGTTGACGTAGGCCACCGCCGCCAGCATGCCCGACACCAGCCCGGCCAGCGCCGGCAGCCAGGCCTGCCCCTGCACCTGTGGCCGCAGCAGCAGCACGATGCCGACAAAACCCAGCAGCACCGCGCCGACGACGCCCTGGCCGTGGCGTTCGCGCAGCCACCAGGCCGACAGCGCGGCAAGAAACAGCGGTGCGGTGTAATTGAGGGTGACGGCGGTGGCGAGCGGCAACCGCGCCAGTGCGTAGAAGAACAACACCAGGGCGGCAAAGCCCGACAGCCCGCGCCAGAAATGTGACTTGAAATGGTCGGTGGCGAGCGGCGCCAGCAAGCGGCGCTGGCCGATTGCAATCACGCCCCAGATCGCGAGCAATCCGAATGAGGAACGATAGAACACCAGTTCGGCCGGAGAAAAGGTGGCGGACGCGTGCTTCACCAGCACGCTCATCAGCGCGAACAGCGCTGCCGCCACCAGCATCCAGCTTGATTTCATGGGAGACCGTTCATCGCATTCGAATGAAAAAACGGGCGGTGTGTGCCGCCCGTTGGGTGAGATGGTGCAAACTCATTTCAGGTGCGGCTCGATCTCGCGCCGCAGGAAACTATGAAAATGCATCATGCCGTCTTCCAGCGGCGACTGGTACGGCCCGGTTTCCGAAATGCCCTGCTGGTACAGCGCGCGCCGCCCCTTGTGCATGCGCTCGCAGATATCCTCGTCTTCCAGCGCGGTCTCGTGATACGCCGCCTGCTCCGCCTCGATGAAGGCGCGCTCGAACAGCGCGATGTCCTCGGGATAATAAAACTCGACCACGTTGGTGCACGACTCCACCCCGGTCGGCACGATCGACGACACCACCAGCACGTGCGGATACCACTCGACCATCAGGCCGGGGTAATAGGTCAGCCAGATGGAGCCGTGCGCAGGCGCCTTGCCCTGCTGATACGCCAGCACCTGCTCGTGCCATTTCTGGTACACCGGCGAGCCCGCCTTGGCCAGCCCGCGGTTCACCCCCACCGTCTGCACCGACCACCAGTCGCCATATTCCCACGTGAGGTCGTCGCAGGTGACGAAGTGACCGAGGCCGGGGTGGTAGGGCGCGACGTGGTAGTCCTCCAGATACACCTCGATGAAGGTCTTCCAGTTGCAGGCGTATTGGGACACCTGCACGCGGTCGAGCATGAAGCCGGAGAAATCCAGTTCACGCGCCGCCTGCATGCCGGCCAGATCGGCCTTGATGTCGCGGTCGCTGGTGAACAGCAGCCCCTGCCAGTTCTGCAGGCCGGTGCGGTTGAGATTGAGGCAGGGATTGCCGGGAAATTCCGGCGCGCCCATCAGCCTGCCCTGGCTGTCGTAGGTCCAGCGGTGGATCGGGCAGACGATGTTGTTCGACGGCAGCTTGCCGCGCCCGGACAGCATCAGCGCCTGGCGATGGCGGCAGACGTTGGACAGCAGCTCGATGCCCGACCCGCTGTTGACCAGCATTTTCCCGCCGCCGAATTTTTCCAGCGCGTGATAGTCGCCCGCCTCGGGCACCATCAGTTGATGGCCCGCATAGCCGGGGCCGTGCTTGAACAAATGCTCGAGTTCCAGCGCGTAGACGGCTGGATCGAAGTACCAGGAAACTGGCAACTGAGGCGAAGTTAGCGACAAGGCGCTGGATTCGGCGAGATCGCTCATGGCGTACCCTACTCAAAACCAAGCCCCCTCCAGCAAAAGCACTGGAGCGGCAAGATGACCCACCGGATTAACGGATGAACCCCCGCCTGAGAAAAGGCATCACAACGCAGGGAAAGGGCAAAATTTTAGCACAGCCGACTGAGCCGGAGAGGCGCCTCCGCGCTGAATTTGTTAAAGTAGCGGTCTTTGCCCGCCGGTTCGATTCAATGGCCAAATCCCGCGCCACCCCCCCCAAGGATTACGAGTCCGCACTGGCCGAACTGGAAGCCATTGTGGCCGAAATGGAATCCGGCCAACTGCCGCTGGAAGCTTCGCTCGCCGCCTACAAGCGCGGCGCCGAACTGCTGCAGTATTGCCGCCAGCAACTGGCCGATGCGGAACAGCAGGTGAAGATTCTGGAAAATGGCGCCCTGCAGCCCTTCAGGACCGAAGACACCGATGACTGATTTCGCTGCCTGGACACAGGCATGCCAGGCACGCGTGGAAAGCGTGCTGGCCGAGTGGCTTCCCCCTTCCCAGATTGCTCCCGAGCGCCTGCACGAGGCAATGCGCTATGCCGTGCTGGGCGGCGGCAAGCGGGTGCGCCCGCTGCTGGCGTTTGCCGCCGGCGAGGTCAGCGGCGCCGACCCCGGCCGCGTGCAGCACGCGGCCGCCGCGGTCGAACTGATCCACGCCTATTCGCTGGTGCATGACGACATGCCGGCGATGGATGACGACGCACTGCGGCGTGGCAAGCCCACGGTGCATGTGGAGTTCGACGAAGCCACCGCGCTGCTGGTCGGCGACGCCCTGCAGAGCCTGGCGTTCGACATCCTCGCGTCGCAGCCGCTGGCCGACAATGCGGCCACGCAGTTGAAGATGGTGCAGCTGCTGGCACAGGCATCCGGCTCGCGCGGCATGGCCGGCGGCCAGGCGATCGATCTGGCCAGCGTGGGCAAGCCGCTCGACCTGACCGAACTCGAATTCATGCACATCCACAAGACCGGCGCGCTGATCCGCGCCTCAGTGCTGCTGGGCGCGCAGTGCGGTACGCTTTCTGACGCCACCACCGCTGCGCTCGACCATTACGCCAAGTGCATCGGGTTGGCCTTCCAGGTGGTCGACGACGTGCTCGATGCCGAAGCGCCCACTGCTACGCTCGGCAAGACTGCCGGCAAGGACGCGGCCAACAACAAGCCGACCTACGTCAGCCTGCTCGGCGCGGCGCGCGCGCGCGAACTGGCGCAGGAACTGCGCGCCGACGCCCACGCCGCGCTGGCCGATCTCGGCGCCCCGGCCGCACGGCTGCGCCAGCTGGCCGACTTCGTGGTCGAGCGGACCTTCTGACATGACCACCCCTTTGCTCGACTCCATCAACACCCCCGCTGACCTGCGGGCGCTCGCGCCTGCCGATCTGCCGAAGCTGGCGGCCGAACTGCGCGCGTTTCTGGTGAATTCCATCTCCCATACCGGCGGCCATCTGGCCTCGAACCTGGGCGCTGTGGAATTGACCCTGGCCCTGCACTACGTATTCGACACCCCGCGCGACCGCATCGTGTGGGATGTCGGCCACCAGAGTTATCCGCACAAGATCCTCACCGGCCGTCGGGAAGCGATGGCCGGGCTGCGCCAGGCCGGCGGCATCGCTGGCTTCCCGCGCCGCGCCGAGAGCGAATACGATGCCTTCGGCGCCGGCCACTCCAGCACCTCGATCTCGGCCGCGCTCGGCATGGCCGAGGCCTTTCATCAATTGGGATCGGACCAGCGTGCCGTGGCGGTCATCGGCGACGGCGCGATGACCGCGGGGATGGCCTTCGAGGCACTCAACAATGCCGGCGCCACCGACCTGCCGCTGCTGGTGGTGCTGAACGACAACGACATGTCGATCTCGCCCAACGTCGGCGCACTCAACAACTACCTGGCACGGCTGATGTCGGGCAAATTCTATGCGGCCGCGCGCAGGGCCGGCGAGAAAGTGCTGTCCGTTGCGCCACCGATCCGCGAACTCGCCAAGCGCGCCGAGGAGCACATGAAGGGCATGGTGACACCGGGCACGCTGTTCGAGGAGTTCGGCTTCAATTACATCGGCCCGATCGACGGCCACGATCTCGACGTGCTGCTGGACACGCTCTCCAACATCAAGCAGCTGAGCGGCCCGCAGTTCCTGCATGTGGTCACCAAAAAGGGCAAGGGCTATGAACCCGCCGAATCCAATCCCTGCCTGTACCACGGCGTGTCGCGCTTCGACCCGGCCGCAGGCGTTGCCGAAAAAACCGGTGGCAAGCCCACCTACACCCAGGTGTTCGGCGACTGGCTGTGCGACATGGCGGCCGCCGACACACGGCTGGTCGGCATCACCCCGGCGATGCGCGAAGGCTCCGGCCTGGTGCGCTTCTCGCAGGACTACCCCAAACGCTACTTCGACGTCGGCATCGCCGAACAGCACGCGCTGACCTTTGCCGCCGGCCTCGCCTGCGAGGGCATCAAGCCGGTGGTGGCGATCTACTCGACCTTCCTGCAGCGCGCCTACGACCAGTTGATCCACGACATCGCCCTGCAGGACCTTCCGGTGATGCTGGCGATCGACCGCGCCGGGCTGGTGGGTGCCGACGGTCCCACTCATGCCGGCAGTTTTGACCTGAGTTTCCTGCGCTGCATCCCCAACATGCTGATCGCCGCGCCGTCGGACGAGAACGAGTGCCGTCGCCTGCTGACTACCGCGTTCCTGCACGACGGCCCGTCGGCGGTGCGCTACCCGCGCGGCAGCGGCGTCGGTACCGCGATCGAACCCGGCCTCGAACCCGTCGAAATCGGCACGGGCGTCATGCGTCGCCGCGGCCGCGACGTGGCCCTCATCGCCTTCGGCAGCCTGGTCGCCCCCGCGCTCACGGCCGCTGAAGCGCTCGACGCCAGCGTGGCCGACATGCGCTTCGTCAAACCGCTGGACGAGGAACTGCTGCGCGAACTGGCGCACAGCCACCGCCTGCTGGTCACGCTGGAGGAAAACGCGGTGGCGGGCGGCGCCGGCGCAGGCGTGGCCGAAGCCCTCGCTGAACTTGGCCTGAATGTGCCAGTCCTTCATCTGGGCCTGCCCGACACCTTCATCGAACACGGCGACCCGGCCAAAATGCTGGCTGGATGCGGACTCGACGCGACAGGTATCGAGCGTACCGTCCGCCAGCGCATAACCCTATTACCTGAGTAGTTTACTCAACTATTTCGGCAGTTTATACTGAGTCTAAACTGCAAAGACTTAAGGAGCCTGCCATGAACCAGATTTGCGACACCGCCGTTTGCATGCCCGACGTGCAAAGCTCGGCCGACACGCGGCAAATCGCCATCAACAAGGTCGGCATCAAGAGCATCCGCCACCCGATCCGGGTCGCGGACAAGAACGACGGCGTCCAGCACACCATCGCCACCTTCAACATGTACGTGTACCTGCCGCACAACTTCAAGGGCACGCACATGTCGCGCTTCATCGAAATCCTCAACACGCGCGAGCGCGAGATTTCGGTCGAGAACTTCGAAGGCATGCTGCGCCAGATGGTCGAACGTCTGGAGGCCGAGTCGGGCTACATCGAAATGACCTTCCCCTACTTCGTCAACAAGGCCGCGCCCATTTCCGGGGTGCAGAGCCTGCTCGATTACGAGGTCACCTTCATCGGTTCCATCGAGAACGGCCAGTTCACCCACACCACCAAGGTGCTGGTGCCGGTGACCAGCCTGTGCCCGTGCTCGAAGAAAATCTCCGACTACGGCGCGCACAACCAGCGCTCGCACGTCACCGTCACCGCGAAAACCAATGGATTCCTGTGGATCGAGGACCTGGTGCGCAAGGTGGAAGACCAGGCCTCGTGCGAACTCTTCGGCCTCTTGAAGCGCCCGGACGAGAAGTACGTCACCGAGCGCGCCTACGACAATCCGAAATTCGTCGAGGACATCGTCCGCGACGTCGCCGCCGCGATGAACGCCGAGCCGCTGATCGATGCGTATGTGGTGGAGGCCGAGAATTTCGAATCCATCCACAATCACTCGGCGTATGCGCTGATCGAGCGCGACAAGTCCAAACCTTAAACCGCACCGCCAATGCAACAAGGCCCGCAGATGCGGGCCTTGTTGCATTGGAACGCCGGGAAATCAGTAACGCTGCGTCAGCGTCATCGTCTGGCCGTCGCGCTTCATTTCCATGCGGTTGAGAAAACTCATCCCCAGGAGCGGCACATTCAGACCGGTTTCCACCACCAGGCCGTCCACCTGATTGACGCTGATGCCGCCGATCTTGACGGCGTTGAAAGTGACGCGCCAGGCTGGCACCACGCCCGCGGCCGTGCCGACACTGACGGCCTGCCCGGCCTTGTAATCGAGGCCGATGCGACTGGCTTCAGTGGCGTTGATCGCAATGGCCGTTGCGCCAGTGTCGACCAGAAAACTCATCGGGTAGCCGTTGATCGAGCCGGCTGCGGAAAAATGGCCCCGCGCGTCGGCAGTGAGCGAAACGCTCTGGCGCGCGCCCGTTGCCGCCCCACCGGCGAACGACTGCCCCATGCTCAAGGTGCGGCGCTTGCCGTCAACGTCGAAGCTGGCGCTGTCCGAATCCGCAGCCAGCAGCCTCACCCCGCCCATCGACTGCCCTACGCTCAGCGTGCGCGGCTTGCTGCCGTCGATTGTGACGATGGCCTTGTCCTTGAAGAGGCCCACCACCGACACACTGGTCGCCCAAGCGGACGTGCAGACAAATGCCCCGACAGCTAAGATAAGTGGAATTGATTTTTGCTTGAGCGCCATCATGCTTCCTGTTCTGATTTTTCGTCATTCCCCCACCGAAGGGCCGGGGTATTTCACCACGTTTCTGGAACACCACGGCATTCCCTGGAAGCTCGTGCGCATTGACGCCGGCGACGCCGTGCCTGAAAGCCTTAACGGCGTTTCCGGCGTCTGCTTGATGGGTGGACACATGAGCGTGAACGACGACCTGCCCTGGATCCCGCGGGTGCTGGCCCTGATCCGCGAGGCCGTCGCGTCCGACATCCCGGTCATCGGCCACTGCCTGGGCGGCCAGTTGATGGCCAAGGCGCTGGGCGGCTCGGTCAGTGCCAACCCGCTCAAGGAAATCGGCTGGGGTGACGTTCGCATCACCGATGCCGATGCCGCCCGCCCCTGGTTGGGCGATGTCACGCAGCCCATGCTGGCGTTTCACTGGCACGGCGAAACCTTCACCCTGCCGCCGGGCGCCACGCGCATCCTCGAAAGCCTCTACTGCGCCAACCAGGCCTATGTGCTGAACGACCGCCATATCGGCATGCAATGCCACGTCGAAATGACGCCCGAACTCATCACCAGATGGTGCGACAACGGCGCCGCCGAAATCGCTGCCAGCAACAGCCCCGGGGTACAATCGGTCAGCGCCATCCAGGCGGGTATGGCTGTTCGTACCGCCAAACTCCACCAGTTGGCGGACAAAATTTATTCCCGCTGGATTCAAGGGCTTAGAAAATAATCGCGCGACCGCCTCGAGAAGAGGCTAGACAGCCGCATCGCGCGGGGTAGGATAGGCGCCGGATTCAGATCCAGTTTCAAAAGCAATATCAGACAACGGAGGCTTTATGCAAAACGTCGATTACGCCAACTTCGATTTCGGCGAACGCCTGAACAGTTTCATTCAGGAAGTCATGAATTTCGGTGGTGCACCCCGCACTGAAGCCGACCTCACCGAAGGCCAGAAAGTATTCGTGCGCGCGGTCAAGCGCGAAATGGTCAAGTATGCCGATCCCAATCGCCAGGGTTACCCGCACAACCTGCTGGAGCAGATGGAATCCTTCACCCGCACCATCGGTGACCTGCACAACTCCTATTTCGACTCCAGCATGCGCAAGGTCAGCGACTGTCTCTACAACCGCTGGAAAATGCTCTACGAAGAGACCAAAAAGCTGGCTGCAGCCGGGGCTGACACCAAACCCGCCTGGGTCGATGTGATCAAGACCGAGCAGACCGACATGCCGGCCTTCTTTGACGCATAAGCAATTGTTCCAGAATGAAAAAGCCCGGTTTATCCGGGCTTTTTGTTGCCGCCAATCAATATCAAACCCGCTTATCCTTTTATAAAAATAAAGGATTATTCAGGCGCCAAGCCCGGTGCTATGCTGCCCCGACTCTAATACCCCCATAAAGTCTGAGGAGACAGCATGTCCAAACTGGTACGCCCCCATGGCGGTGGTGAACTCAAACCCCTGCTGCTGACGGGCGACGCTCTCGCCGCCGAGAAAACCCGCGCTGCCTCGTTGCCGAAGGTCAGGATGAGCTCGCGTGAAACAGGCGACCTCATCATGATGGGCATCGGCGGCTTCACGCCGCTGGACGGCTTCATGACCCACGGCGACTGGGAAGGCGTATGCGACGGCTACAAGATGGCCAACGGCCTGTTCTGGCCGATTCCCGTCACCCTGTCGACCGATGACGAGACCATCAAGGCCGGCGACGACATCGCGCTGGTGGACGGCGAGTCCGGCGAGATCATGGGCACCATGAAAGTGACCGAGAAATACGGCATCGACAAGGCCCACGAGTGCATGCAGGTCTACAAGACCACCGACCTCGAGCACCCCGGCGTCAAGATGGTCATGGCCCAGGGCAAGTACAACCTGGCCGGCCCGGTCAAGGTCCTGTCCACCGGCACCTTCAAGGAAGAGTACGGCGACCAGTTCATGACCCCGGCCGAGACCCGCGCCAAATTCGAACAGCTGGGCTGGTCCAGGATCGCCGCGTTCCAGACCCGCAACCCGATGCACCGCAGCCATGAATATCTGGCGAAAATCGCCATCGAAACCATGGACGGCGTGCTGGTTCACTCCCTGCTGGGCGCGCTGAAGCCGGGCGACATCCCAGCCGAAGTGCGTTCCGAGGCCATCAGCGTACTGGTCGACAACTATTTTGCCCCCAACACCGTGATCCAGGCAGGCTACCCGCTCGACATGCGCTATGCCGGCCCGCGTGAAGCGCTGCTGCACGCCCTGTTCCGCCAGAACTACGGCTGTTCGCACCTGATCGTCGGCCGCGACCATGCCGGCGTGGGCGACTACTACGGCCCGTTCGACGCGCAGAAGATTTTCGACGAGATTCCCAAGGGTTCGCTCGAGACCGTCAACATGAACATCGACTGGACCTTCTGGTGCAACAAGTGCGGCGGCATGGCTTCGCAGCGCACCTGCCCGCACACCAAGGACGACCGCATCCTGCTGTCCGGCACCAAGGTGCGTTCGATGCTTTCCGAAGGCCAGGATCTGCCGGTCGAATTCAGCCGCCCCGAGGTCGCGAAAGTGCTGCAGAAGTACTACGCTGGTCTTTCCGCCGAGCAAAACGTCAAGGTCGAACTGAAAGGACACTCGGCAGCATGATTTTCCCCTCCGGCAGCCATATCGGAGGGGGTTTGCCCCGTTCGCAGCAACACTCGATCGGGGCAAGGGTTTTAGGACACGAGCCTACCGGAAGCGGATTCGCGAATCGCCCCGGCCAAGGACGGGTTCAGTTCTAATCGGACCGCGACGTACGCGGATTGTTAGCTAACTTTAGGAGACTGTAATGCCAACCTATGTTCGTACCGACAAGTGCGACGGCTGCAAGGGTCAGGA